>OIZG01000025.1_pt1 | contig 146625 bp, 131 predicted proteins | sample 1588561 | NCBI WGS metagenome assembly OIZG01 (sample SAMN03283267) | human gut metagenome | biome: human-associated habitat; material: feces | host: Homo sapiens | place: USA | collected 2013 | reverse complement strand
ACCGACATTTGCCGGAATTGGCGTTTCTTATATTAGGGACTTATTTTACAGCCCCTTTTTTAAATAATATGTCATAGAGTTAGCATAAAAGACTGTAAAATATATTACAGACCAAGTGAAAATAAATCTGCGGTTACACTTTGGCTGGAATAAAATATAAAAAGTGCTAACACCTTCCGCAATTGGTACATGGCACACATCCCCGGTGCATAAGCTTTGGACGCCAGTCGGAAATCTGTGTGTCATCCCCGGATTTCCAATGTCCGGTATGATAACGGTCGGACACGGTCAGTGTCGCGTGTTCCTGCCGGATTACAAGTGGATATAATGTAATCTGCTCCGGCTGCATACAGTTTTGATGCAGTACCGGAGCATAGTTATGTCCATTTACGGTAATCTGCTGATCGTAGGTTACGATCTCACAGATATCATTTTTTTGTGTAATTGTGGGTGTTTTTGCACATACATATTGTTTTGGAATTTCATAAGTGCCTATCGTGAAAGTTCCGGCAATCGTTTTTATGTTCTGCATGATGGCAGGCCTCTTTACTATTTTATAATCCCTTGTATTATAGTATTAAAATTGAATAACTGTAAAGGAAAATTTTTTATATTTTTTTAGAATTGCTTTGGGATCTGTTAAGTTTTGTCCTCCATACTTACAGACGCATTTAGAAATGAAAACATCTGGAGAAGGTGGCATTTTAAAACGTTATCTGCTATGATAAATAAAAATAATGAAAAGCACAAAACCGTGGAAAGTGGGTAGAACTATGCAAAACCAGGTTGGAATTGGCAAACAGGATTTTGCAGCATTAAGAGAAAGTCAGTGCTTTTACATTGATAAGACAGATTTCATACGGCAGTGGTGGAACTACAGGGATGATGTTACCGCGTGTGACAGTCTTAATTATTTGTGCAGATATTTGGAGCATGCATATGGAAAAAAAGTAATTATCTTACTGGATGAATACGATACGCCGATGCAGGAAGCGAATGTTTACGGTTATTGGGAAGAAATGACTTCCTTTTTGCGTAATCTGTTTCATGCGACATTTAAGACAAATGCCTGTATGGAACGTGCGGTCATGACAGGGATTACAAGAGTATCCAAAGAATCTATGTTTTCGGATTTGAATAACCTGAATGTTGTTACAACGACTTCCGACCAGTATGCTGTGAGTTTCGGGTTTACGGAGGCGGAAGTGTTTGCCGCACTTGAGGCGTTTCAATTAACAGATCATAAGGAAGAAGTAAAGTGCTGGTATGACGGGTTTACGTTTGGCTCCCAGTTCCAATCGCCTGTTCAATCAGTTATTACAGAAAGCTTCCGGTGAAATGAAAACCATGATGGAAACGCTTCTGGATGGAAAAACAATAACGGTAAATATAGATGAACAGATTGTTTTTGAACAACTCGGACAGAATGAAAATGCAGTGTGGAGTCTGCTTCTGGCGGGGGGATATCTGAAAGCAGAGCATGTGGAATACAAAGGAATGACGCGCGAGCCTTGGTATACCCTGTCGATCACAAATCTTGAAACTGTGAGTATGTTTTCCAATATGTTTAAAGGCTGGTTTGAGTGTTCGTTATCCAATTATAATGGATTTGTAAAAGCACTGTTTCAGGGAGATGTGGAAGCGATGAATTATTACATGAATAAGATTTCCATGGCAACATTCAGTTATTTTGATGTTGGAAGCACCTCCGGAAACGATACAGAACCGGAGCGGTTTTATCATGGCTTTGTGCTGGGGCTTATGGCAGATCAGGCGGATATTTATGAAATAAAATCGAATCGTGAAAGTGGTTTTGGGCGTTATGACGTTATGATGATTCCGAGAAAAGCGCAATATAAAAGATATCCGGCATTATGGGTTTGCGTTTGATGGCAAAAAAGTATTGATTGGGTAAAATAAATCCAGAAGCTTTTGGATGAGTATCATTATGTACCCAAAATGGGACTGAGTGCATTAAAAAACAACAGTTCAAAGATCATCGGAGTTGTAATCCATACTTCACGTTATTATGAAAACTCTGTTATTTCGGATACGTTTTACAGTCACATCATTGGCGCAATGGAAGAAACACTTCGAAAAGAAGGATATTACATGATGTTGTATGCGGCGGAAAGTCTAGAAGATATTTTTCATATGGCATTGGCATGGAATGTGGATGGTCTTATTGCAATCACTTTCAAATATCAAAATTACATGAAACTCAAAACCCTTGTCAATAAACCGATCGTTGCAATTGATCTGATCAATAAAGAAAAATCAGATTATGTCAATGTAGGTCTTCAGGATGAAAATGGAGGCTATATTATGACGAAATATCTGCTGGAGCGAGGATATGAAAATATTTATGTATGTGCAAGAAAAAACATTGGAGTTGATCATGAACGCTGGCTTGGATACAGAAAGGCATGGAAGGGGGCGGGAAGGGATTATCTGACGAATGATTTTATCTCCCTTCATGAGACGGAGCAGAAAAGGAATCAGGATTATCAGATGATGACAAAATACGTCGGCAAAAAGACGGCACTTTTTTTCCTTGCGGATATATTTGCGGTTGAGGCAATTCTAGTTTGTAAGGAACAGAAACTTTGAATTTTATGGAGGAATGATAGTGAGTTATATTACAATGGAAATATGGACTGGAATATGGATATTAGTGAGATTACTTCCAATGGCACTTATTATTTTTGCAGGTGTTATGATTATCGAAGTGGGTATTGAATATATCCAGAAGAAGAAAATTGAAGTTAAGATTTTAAATTGGTTATGTCAATTCTTATGGATTCTAATAGTTGTATCAATATTAAAAATTACAGGAATTATTGGTGGTAGTTTTGGAATATCCTCACCACTTGATAGTTATATTAGTTTTAAATTATTTGAGGATGGATTTAATGCGGCAACTATTTTGAATATATGTCTATTCGTTCCATATGGATTTTTGCCAGTATTTATTTTTAAGAATATCCACAAGCATTGGTGGAATGGCGTTATACTTGGAGCAGTATTTTCGATTGGTATAGAATTTTTGCAAACATTTATTGGAAGGTTTGCACAGTTAGATGATGTGATTATGAATACTTGTGGGACTCTAGTTGGATTTTTGATAGGATGCTTGTTACTTCGTATAACCACAAGGAAAAAATAAATTTCAGGTTGTCGGATTGTAAAGGCAGAGCCTTACGCAAGGTGCAGGAGAAAGACTCCGCTCGGGTTAAGGGCGAAGCGCCTTAGCAGGTCAAGGGTGCAACCATTGCCCAGTTAGTGGCGTTTCGCCACTAAGTACTGGGTATTACTTGTAGCAGAGCTTCACAAGTTTTGGCAACTTTGTTGCTGTTCCCTTCGGGAAAATAATTAAATATTGTTGTTATTAACAGACTGAGTAGAGAAATTTACTTGGTCTTTTTTTGTAGAAAAGAAAGGAAAGATATGAATGAAAGCAACTAGACATAATGGAAGATCAGGTAAGCATTGAAAGAATGTCCCAAAGCCTTTATTTTTAAAAACAAATTTTGTTGGAGCGGATCCGGAAAAAATTAAAATGGTTACCAGAGTGTTTAGGCGTACAATCGCCTGAAACCGGATGGAGAGATAGAAAAAAGTCGAATGGGTGTAAGTTTACGTTGACAACTAAAACAACATGGTGTATATATGTGTATATACACATACACAGACGGAACAAAACTTTGCACGAATGAAAATACGAGGTAAAGGCATGGAACAGACAATGATCAAAACCGAGAACGTATCCAAGAGATTCGGTTCATTTGCATTACAGGACATCCATTTTGAACTTCAGGCAGGTTATATCTGCGGACTGATCGGGGAGAATGGTGTGGGGAAAACCACACTGTTAAACATTCTGGCGGGACTTTATGAGTACGATGGAACGATTTCTATACAGGAGAAGGAGTACCGTACAAATCAGATGGAATTACAGCAGGATATTGGATTTGTGTTTCATGAGGAATGGTTCGATGACTGGGATTCTCTGATCGCAAACAGCAGACATTATGGAAAATATTATAAAAATTATGATGAGACACTGTTAAAGGAATATCTTAAGAGATTCCGGTTGGATGGAAAGAAAAAATATAAGAAACTGTCCAAGGGAGAAAAGCTGAAGTTTACATTTGCTTTTGCGCTGGCGCATCATCCGAAACTGTTGCTGCTCGATGAGCCGGGGGCGAATTTTGATCAGACTTTCCGTGAAGAATTCCATCATATTTTAAGAGAATTTACCGCGGACGGAACGAAGAGTGTGATCCTCTCGACACATATTACTTCGGATGTGGACCGGTTTGCGGACTATCTGCTGTTGCTTAAGAAAGGCAGACAACTGTTGTATGGAGATATCGAGTCGGTCCGTGATGCATACCGGATGGTGGCAGGCGAGCGTCATGCGTTGAGGGCTTTTGGCGGGCGGCTGGTCTATATGGAGGAGACACCGGTGGGCTGCAGTGCTCTGGTCAAACATGATCACGCGGAGTATGACCGGGCACTTAAGGTGTGGGAGCCGGACACGGAGGAACTGATGTATTATCTGGCGAAAGGAGCGGAGCATGGAAGAGGCAATCAAATATAAGAATGTGATCAGAGAATATTTCCTGGAATATAAGAACCGTGATCAGGTATTGAAAAGTATCTTTTATGTGATCCTGTTTGGTGCATCGTTTTCGCCTTTGGTATTTGGCAGTGCAAAGGAAGGGCTTGGGTATATATGGCTCACATTTCCGATGGCTCTTGCGCTGTTTGCAGCAATCACACATACGAGTGCCCTGCCGACGATGCTGTATCTGGTTCCCGGATCGAAAAAGCTGCGCGAGGAATATATCCGGAGAATGTTAAAGGTTAAGATTGGCCTGCCGCTTGCGTTGTGCGCGGTAATCGATATCATCCTGCTGATCGTGCAGCCGATGATGATAAAAGGCGTGATCCTGCAGCTGGTAACGGTGTTCTTTATGTCCTATTGTGTGGGAATTACAAACGACGGACTGGTCTGGCGGAATAATGCGTCGCGGGCAGCTTATGGGCAGGTAAGTTATTTTAACGGACCGATCACGGTATTCAGTGTGATCGCAAGCTGCGTGATGATTGGCATCTGTTCTTCGGAGATTACGAATGTGGAATTTTGGGTTGCGCTTGTTATTTATCTCATCATTTACGCACCTCTTTCTTATGCGCTTCACAAGCGTTGGGGTGGAATCAGAGAGAAACTCGCCGTCTATGAACTTGCAACGAAGGAGGAGACATGGGACTGGTAATCGTCATTGAACCGCATGGAACGTATGCCATCTACGAGCAGATCGTCAATCAGATCAAGAATCAGATCATATCCGGTGAACTGCAGCCGGACGAGGCGCTGCCGTCCATTCGGGGACTGGCAGCGGATATCGGCGTCAGCGTGATCACGACGAAGCACGCGTATGAGGAACTGGAGAGGGAGGGACTGATCCGTTCCGTTTCCAATAAAGGATTTTATGTGTGCAAATACAACACGGATTATCTGCACGAAAAGCAGCTGATGGAATTGGAAAAACGCCTGCAGGAGTGGATTACGCTTGCAAAACAGGCGGGACTTGGAACTGAGGATATTCGTGAGATGCTGGAGGGATTGCTGTAAGATGGAAGATATTATTTTTTCTGCGAAGCAGGTACAGGGGAAGAAAGCGTTATTCGGCAAAGGCAGGTTCGCTTTGCAAAATGTGGATTTTGAACTTCCAAGTGGATATATTATGGGAATCATCGGGGAAAACGGTGCCGGAAAGACGACATTCTTCCGCTATATTATGGAGGAAAAGAAGCATTATCGCGGCAGCTTTTATCTGGACGGAACCGATATCGCGGAAGATCATGCGTGGTCGATGAACCGGATCGGATTTGTCTCTGAGGAGCGGTTGTTTTTGCGGCAGAAGAGTGCAAGAGAGAATGCAAGGATGCTGGGCAGCTTCTATGATACCTTTGATATGGATCAGTTTGCTGCGCTGATGGAGCAGATGGATCTTACCACGGCACGGACCGTGGAGAAGATGTCGCGCGGTGAGAATATGAAGTTTCAGCTTGCATTTGCACTCGCACACAAACCGAGGCTTCTTCTTTTAGATGAGCCGACTGCGGGGATGGATCCGATCTTCCGCAAGGAATTTTACAGGTTGCTCCGGCAGCAGTTGGAAGTGCTGGACTGTTCCGTGATCATGTCGTCGCACTTAGAGGATGACATCCGGAAAGAATTTGATTATATCGGACAGTTTGAGCATGGGGAATTTACTTCGTTTTATGAGAATGCATAAGGCGTTGTGGCAGTGAAGGTTATGCGGTGAGACGGCAATGGTTGAGTGAAGTGCAGAAAAATGTGCTTGAATCGAAACACATGGGTATTATGTGTAAAAGACAGGAGTGTCGAGGATGACGATAGAGGATAAGAAGCAACAGGAAAATTTGAAGAATTTTGACCGGAATTTAAAGGAGAGTACGGATCAGCTGGCATGGTTTTTATACTGGATGTTTGCAGCTGTTGTGCTAGTGTTAGGGATGACGCTGATTTTTGATGGAATATTTTATCGGGATGCGTGGATGATACTGAGCTATGTGTGGATGGTCGTTTTTATGGATAACTATGTATTGGCACCGTATCAATGGAGCAATGAAGCCTTCAGCCGGAGGATGCAAAAATCGGATGCGGTTTCAAAAATACTTCGGTTTGTTCCGGTTTCGGGAAAAAACTACTTCCGTGTGAGGATGCAGTATCTTTGGAAGTTTGTGTGGAAATTTGGCGCATTTGCCATGCTGATCGTGATCGGAAGCATGAGTTTTACGCAAAAAATTTCTCTTGTGAGGGTGATGGAAGGTGTTCTTTTATTTTTGGCCGGACCGATGCTCATTGGGTATGTTGAGTTGAAGGAATCACTTTTTTGCAGATAATGCCTAAAAGAACAAAGTGCCTGACACAATAAACATCATATAATATGCTGAATTCCCTCACAGATCCTGCGGGCAACCACCGGATTGTTCATGGTATACAGGTGAATTCCATCGGTATCGTTTGCCAGCAGATCAATGATCTGGCTTAACGCATACGACATACCCGCATCAAATAAAGCTGCCTTGTTATCTTCAAATTTATGAATGATCTTCTGGAAACGCTCCGGGAAAGAAGCTCCGCACATCGTAATCATTCGCTTGATCTGCGCGGCATTGATGACCGGCATGATGCCAGGAACAATTGGCACATTGATATCCGCAATCCGGCAGTCCTCCACAAAACGGTAAAACTGTGTGTTGTCAAAAAACAACTGGGAAAGCAGCACTTCTGCTCCGGCATTTACCTTTTCCTTCAGGTGGCGGATTTCTTCAATCTTATTGGCAGATTCCGGATGACATTCCGGGTAGCAGGCACCTAAAAAGCAGAAATCCCCCTTCGGTTTCAGATAGGAAATGAGGTCGGATGCATGCTTAAAATCATCTTTTTCGGTAAGATCCGGATTTCGGTCTCCGCGCAGTGCCAGCACATTCTGGATGCCTTCTGCGGTAAGGATTCTGGCAAATTCGTCAATTTCCGCGCGGTTGTAATGCAGGCAGGTCAGGTGCACAACCGGCTCCACATGGTAGTTCTGCTTGATCTTTTTGGCAAGTTCAATCGTGCGGTTACAGTTTAAGCTGCCGCCCGCACCAAACGTCACGCTGATAAAATCCGGCTGCAGTTCGCACAGCACATCAAGTGTCGCATCAATATTTTTCAGTTCACTGTCCTTTTTCGGAGGAAATATCTCAAAAGATAAGCTTTTTTTATGATTACATGCGTCAGAAATTTTCATTTTAATACCGTCTTTCGTTCAAAATTATTGTAATTACTCTGATTATAGCAGGAAAAAATAAAACTGTATAATACATAAATGATGCATTTCTCCATAGATTCAGGTTATAGCAGGAAAAATCAGCGATACGCTTGGAATCAGCACGGCGCGGGTAGCAGTTCTTTTAAGAAAAATGGAGTCCAAAGATTTGATTGGAAAAGAAAAAAGAACACATAGTTTTACAGATAATAAACATAATAAAATTACAGCGTAAAAATGCAACAATTCTTATAAGAATGTTACATCTTGACGTGGGGATATATACGGATTACCATGCATTTCTGTACTATCACTCAAGAATCCGACTTCCATGAAAGGAGTTACAAAATGGGTACTACACAACCGATTCGAAATCGCAAGGAATTACAAAAATTCAGCACTTACTACCAGACGGTCAAACCACACCCCCCGCAACTATGCCCTGATTATCCTCGGTCTTAATACGGCATTGCGCATCAGTGACCTTTTACAGCTGCAATGGTTCGATGTCTATGATTTTTACACGCAGCGTTTCCGTGAACATCTGCTTATACTGGAACAGAAAACCGGAAAACAAAATTACATTGCACTCAACAAAAATGCCAAGAATGCCCTACGATGGTATATGGATGCCTGTTTTCCACAGGAAAGTGATTATCTGTTTTGCAAAAACACCGACCGGCAGCATCCCATCAACCGTTCGCAGGCATACCGCATTGTAAAAGAAGCCGCAGCCCAAACCACAAACAGCCGCATGGTCAGCTGTCACTCCATGCGGAAAACGTTTGGCTACCACGCATGGAAACAGGGAGCACAGCCCGCACTGCTTATGGGTTTGTTCAATCACTCTTCCTATGATGTCACCAAACGCTATCTTGGAATTGAGCAGGATGAAAAGGATTCTGTCTATTTGAAAATAGATCTGTAAGCAGAAATTTGAAATTTTTTATTTTTGGGGTTAAGTTCCAGAAAAGCCATCCGATATAAAAGGTGTAAATAAAAATGCAACATTCTTATAAGGAGAGTTGCATCCTCTGGATGAAGGGGAATAAACATGGAGGTTCTTATGCTGAAACTGAGCTTGAAACCGGGCGAATACATTACATTGGGAGATAACATTAAAATTATTTTCTCCGGAGGCTCTGCCAACAACATACATCTGCTGGTGGATGCACTGCGCGAAATAAATGTTGCCAGAAACAGTGCGGGCAAAGACAAAAAGCCATCGCCTTACCACATCACATTCCGTCGGAACGGATTCCGCGGAACACACACATGGAGGTAAAATTTTATAAGTATGGTAGTACAACACAACATGCAGGCAGCCAATGCCAACAGAATGTTAGGAGTTACAACAAGCGCACAGTCCAAAAGAGATGGTTAACTACAGCAAGAACAACATTCTTGCACAGGCTGGACAGTCTATGCTTGCACAGGCAAATCAGTCTAATCAGGGTGTACTTTCTCTGTTACAGTAATTTTTGTAAAATTTATAATTGCTAAAGAAAAGGAGTCGGGCAACTGGCTCCTTTTTGTAATGTTTTATAATGAACGAAAGTCTGTTGAAGAACAAAAGTAGGACTTAATTTCCGTGATTTTGTATTGCGACTGATGAAAAAGGGTGATTTTTTTGTTTGGGGACATATAGAAAATTTTTGCTCGGTTATGTCCCACTCTTTTGGCACGGTGGGACATATAGAATCATTCCTTTGCATTATGTCCCTTATGTTTGCGGCAATGGGACATATAGCGTTTTTTCTGGCATATATGTCCCGGGAAACAAAAGAAAAGGGACATAGTGAGTAAGTTTTCATGTATATGTCCCAATGAGCAAAAGAAAAGGGACATAGCCGATAAGTTTTCATGTATATGTCCCAGTGAGCAAAAGAAGAGGGACATAGCCGATAAGTTTCCGTGCATATGTCCCAGTGAGCAAAAGAAGAGGGGCATAACCAATAAGTTTCCATGCATATGTCCCGAAAGAGAGAAGAAAAAAATTCAGTCAGCAGATTTTCACACATATGCCAATATCCAGAAGGCAATGTGCATAAAAAATCCCGCCACAGCGGGAGGAGAAATTTTTCTGTGGCGGATCTATAAGAGAAATCGCTTTCACGAATTGTTTTTAGTCGGAACTGACAGCACCCCAACACCGTTTGTTAAAATACAACAGCTCCTTTTGTTTTGATGGCTTTATATTACCAGTGCATTATGAACAGGTTGTGACGACATGCTAAAGAGTTTATGAAAATTCGAAACAACTTATAAACTTCTGCTTTCCTAAAGGGAATAAATGCGATTTTACAAAAGTTTTACCCAAAGGAATTTCAAAATCGTGTAAAATAGAAACGGCAGTTTTTGTAGAAAAAGTACATACAGGAGAAATGAGAAAATGTAGTAATTCTACAAATAGTATGTTTGAAGAACAGGAAGCAAAATCTTATACAGAGGAGACAGGAGTATTTGCAAATCATCATATTTCAGGAGGGGACACAGGCATACAGAAACGCGAAAACATAGATTATGAAATAAGAGCCACCTACGCATCTCTGCGCAAGTCGGAAAAAAAGGTTGCTGATTATGTGCTGGCAAATGAGATAGAGTGCAGTAAGATTTCTCTGGAAAAACTTGCAAAACGCAGCGGAGTCAGCCAGCCGACAGTCATGCGTTTTGTAAAGGCGATGGGGTTTGACGGCTTTAAAGAATTTCGTTACCAGATCATAGAAGACCTGTCGGAGCGCAATCACCGCGAAAAAGAAACCTATGCCATGTACGGCTATCCCATCCGTCCGGAGGATGACTTGAAGCTGATCCCGGCAAAAGATCTGATGACAAAGCTGCTGTATCTCGGATATGACTGCCGGTTCGATGAGGACTACTATATCCAGCATATATCCGCCGCACTTACCGAAAAAGATGTGATGGTGGGAATTTCCTATTCCGGGCAGTCGAAGGATACAGTAGATATCATGAAGGCAGCGAAAAAGGCGGGCGCGCAGACGATTTGCATTACAAATTTCAGGGAATCGCGTATTGGTAAATGGAGTGACGTGGTATTGTGTAGTTCCCAGAAACAGTGGATGTACGGAGACTGCATTTTTTCCCGCAGTCCGCAGATCGTGATCAACGACATGATCTACATGGGACTTATGACAAATGCTTACGAAAAAGGCACAAAACAACTTGACAAAAACAGCAGAATTATCCGCGACCGGGCATACGAGCAATGAGGCAGAGGAATAGAGATTGCAGAGAAATATAGAAGATGTGACTTGTAGTTTTCCTACAAAAAGTCACATCTTTTTTGATGTCTGAATTTACAATCCCGATACAAAAGTATTACGGCGATTTGATGGTATTTGCCCCTGTACCCCCCTGTACTTGACCATGTCCGAAGCGACAGCGGATGCAAAAAAGTAGTATTCTTAGAAAAACGTCAGACATTACGTCTCGTGGCTGCACAATTAAAACAGGGAAAAATATTGATGGATTATTTTTCTTCTGTGCACCAAAATCGGAGAAATTTATTTTTTCAAGTCCGTTCGTCCCACCAGATAGTCAATAGAACAATCGTATAAATCTGCAAGCCGAATAAGGATATCAATCGGTACAGAGCGCAGCCCTTTTTCGTATCGGCTGTACACATCACGATGAATACCCAGTATTATCGAAATTTCTTTTATTGTCAAATCGGAGTCGACCCGCATTTCCTCAATCCTCTTAAAATACAAATGAAACTTCTCCTTCCAAAAATGGATATAGACAAATATTAGCGGAAGTGCTATTGTAAAAGATGAAATAAGACCATTTGGCCGTATACAGGAGGATGAAAGAAATGAAATATGTGAAGCAAAAATTATTAGCAGGGTTTTTAACAGCCATATTGACGGTTACTGCTATTCCAGCTTGGAATATCACAAATGTGCAGGCGAAAGAAACGGATAGTAAATACAGCACTTCGGCATACCTTTGTGATGAAAATGGGAATCGGGAATTATGTGTGGGAGATTTAGAATGTGCCACAGTCAGCGTGAATTTTCAGGAAAATGGCGAAAATGTAGAGTTAGATGCAGATAAATGGGGGTTTTTATCACAGGAGGATGTAGTACAATATTTTCAGACGAAGTATCCAGAGCTTGATAGTGTAAGCAGTTATGGAGAAAATCCTACATGGACAACTTTTACGGGATCAGTTCCAGAGGATGCTTTTGGAAAGACAGTTGTTTATCATTATGGTGTCGAGATAACAAATGATGATGGAACTACCGAAAAACTGTATGATTACGTTATGTCAGATCTAACGATTCATTCTTTTGGTGGTACGAAAAATATTACGTTCGCGAGCAACGAAGACGGAAAGACGGTAACAGCATATTCCATTTGGGCAAACGAAAATTCTACAAAAATTCCGGCATCCATTAAGGTAAATGGAATCTCCTATAAGGTTACTGCTATCGGAAATTATGTAAATGAAAATAAAAAATTAAAAGCGGTTACAATTCCGGCAACTGTAAAATCAATTGGAAAAGAAGCGTTTGTAAATGCAAAGGACTTAAAGACAATTACAATTAACGGAAATGTAACAAAGATTGGCGCAAATGCATTCAAAGGCATCAATAAAAAAGCGGTATTCAAGATCAAAACTGCCAGCTCAAATTATAAGAAAATAGTGAGCAAGATCAAAAAAGCAGGAGCACCAAAATCAGTTACATTCAAGATTGTTAAGTAGTAATAATAGAAGGCATATTTAATTATTTACGAGGAGAAATGAAAATGAAAACACTAAAGAAAATAATAGTTTGTGTAATGTTAAGTTTGACAATGACTTTAACGTTGCCCGCCATAACGCCGCAGATGCTTGTTGTGGCAGAGGCTGCTACCATAAAATTGTCAGATACAAAGTTAAATTTAATACCAGATGAATATTATCAGCTTTCTGTGAAAAATGCAGGCAAACAAAAGGTAAAGTGGAAAAGCTCTGATAAAAAAATTGTTACTGTGACATCAAAAGGAAAAGTACATGCAGTAGGGTTGAGTAACAAGAATATTATTATTACTGCAACAGTAGGAAAGAAAACTTTGAAATGTAAGGTGAAAATTATAGAAACTGAGTATGTGGATGCGATTTGGATTTATAACAGTAATTGGACATATACAGGTTATGATTACTATGGAAAGAAAGTAACGAATGTAGTACCTGGTTATATGGAAATTGTAAAATATAAGAATTGTTATTACTGGTATACAGAAACAGAGGGCGGAAGTCAGGGAACGGAACATGTTGCGTATAACTATAGTCTGCATAAAATTGGGAAAAAATTACCGGATTATATAGCAAATCCATCATATGCTTATCAAAATGAAAATGGGGAATATGTCATAGCAGATGACGAAAAAGATATTCCGGAGTCTGCAAGTGTACTTAGGGCAGTCGATATTTTGGTAGACAAAAATCTCAACTTTATTACAGAAAGGGCACGAAATTATACAGAAAAGGAGTGGAAGGAGCGGATGAAAGAACTTGGAATTTTATAAAATGTGTGATTAAATAATATAAAACATGACGGTACGAATCCCCATTGCGTAGAGCGTGATGGGGATTTTATGAGACTGAAGGGGTACAAAAAGATGAAACGATTAAGAAAAAAGTGGGTGGTATTTTTACTGGCATTTGCAATGTTGCTGACCTCAAGTAATCTGGCGGTGGTACCTGAGCAGACAGTGTATGCTGCCTCAACAAAAATCATTACAGGATCTACACAGGTGATATGTAAACAGAGTGCGATGGTAAAAGCACCGAGAGGGTATGGCAACTGCAGATTTTCCAGTTCTAATAAAAAAGTGGCATCAGTGAATGCAAAGGGAAAGCTGAAAGCATTGCGATTGGGTGTGACAAAAATTACGGTATACAGCAATAAGAAGAAACAGAGTTATAAAATTACTGTCGTGCCAAAGTCGGATAAAGATGTAAGGCTAAAACAAAGTCTGTTTTTGAAAGGCCAGACAGATATACAGTTGAAACTCACATCAAATGTATATGATACATCGCAAGTGAAATTACATACATCGGGAAGCACTTATTTTTCATCTAATGGGTATTGCACAGAGATTCCGAAAATAGATGGACTGATTTCAGATACGTTTATCATTTCTTACGGTTCATGGGAAAAAACAGTTGCAGCAGGCAGTGTGGAAACAGGCGAACTGAAGGAGGCAATACAAAAACCCGATGGACAGTATGCATGCGCGGAAAAACAGGTATCTTATGATGGTAAATTGGGGACGTATACACTGGATGAATTAAAAATGGGTGGTATTGCAGTTACAATTGATAATAAGCCATTGCAAAAACAGATGGTATATACAGCAGGAACACATTGGTTGAACATTTGTGGTGGTAATTATACGATGAGATATCAGTATGATGTGAATTATTCGGTATTAGATAATTTACGGAATCACACAACAAAGGGATTTGACGAGGATTGTGCACAAGTACTAAATGTAGTATATAAGATTTTGGATGAGATTATTACACCAGATATGACAGATGAGCAGAAGGTAAAAGCCATTCATGATTATCTGATATACAATGCAAATTATTATCATGGAAAATTGAGTGATCGTCAGGGCTGGTCAAGTGCTGTCAAAGGCGTTTTAATGGAGCATGAGGGTGTATGCAATAGCTATGCGCTGGCTTTTTACACGATGACTACAGCGGAAGGAATTCCGTGCAGATATATTTCTGGTATATCCACAAATTCTGTTGGAAAGACAGGGGGGCATGCATGGAATCAGGTAAAAGTAGGTGATAAATGGTATTATATTGATTGTACATGGGATGATCCAACAGGAGGGGGATTTGAACGAACAACATATTATCTGAGTGAACAGTTATGGTCTAATCATAAGCAGGAGACTTCGAAAGATCCTGTGACAGAGGATTTTTATTTATGGGAGAATTTTTATTTGACCGGAAAAGGCTGGGATAAATAAAAAATATACTTTACAATCCACAGAAGATATGTTAGTGTCTTATACAAGCTGATTGTCCCGTTTGTTTCTGCAACCGGAAATGGGGGCATATGTTACACACAAAAAAGAACTTCTTAAAGTCAGCACTGGCTGTCTTCTGCATGGTTTCCATGCTTTTATTCTCCAGTTACAGCGGAATTACAACAGTATATGCTGCCAGCGGATACGAATACGTTCTGCTGACAAAATACACTAAGACCATGAAAATTGGAGACGAGTATTATCTGACTGCGATCACTTCTACTGGAAAGAAACCAAAGTTTTCTTCAAGTGATTCCACAGTCGCGTCCGTGAACACTTATGGAAAGATCACGGCGAAAAAGGCCGGTAATGCTACGATCACTGCAAAAATTGCCAATGGGGAGGCAAGCTGCAGGGTTACAGTTGAAAAAACGGTCATTACATTAAGTCAGAAATTCATATCCTTGGAGAACGGATATACGGCCCGGCTGAAAGCCGAGACATCAACCGGGCATCCGGTCACGTACAAATCCGCCCGCTCGAGCATCGCCTCGGTGGACGAAAACGGCGTGATCACAGCAAAAAAACCGGGTGAAACTACCATCACGGTCACGGAAGATAAAACCGCCCAGACCTGTAAAGTGACGGTAAAGCAGCCAACGGTCCGGCTGAACCGGACATCCGCATCCCTTTACCGGAAGGGGACGCTCCGGTTATCCGTTTCTTCCACATCCAAAAGTATTCCCAGGTGGAAAACAAATAAAAAAAGCGTAGCCACGGTGGACAATGAGGGCAGAGTTACCGCTGTAAAAAACGGAACAGCCATCATCACGGTCACAGTCGACGGTGTCAGCAAAACCTGTGAGGTCACGGTAAAGAAGCCAAAGATTACCGTCGGACAGGAACAGATTTCGTTAACGGCCGGCGAAACATGTCAGCCGAAGGTAACGGTATCCTCCGGCAACAAACCGGAGTACTACAGTTCAAACACAAATGTTGCCACGGTAAATGAGACCGGTGTGATCACCGCCATCGGCAGGGGACGTGCATATATTTATGCGAAAGAAGATGGCACGAAGGTACGCATGACAGTAACTGTCAAAGAAAAATAATACTACAGGAAGCAGAACCGAATTATGGTCTGCATGACAGACAGTCTGCGGATCATAACCAAAGGGACAATCAGCGAAAGATATTGATGATGCATATATACAATGATATAATTGAAAGAAATGATGGAGAATCGGAGAATAATATTATACGGGGAGGAATGATTATGCTGAGAGTAGATTTTACATTTGACAAAAAAATAATAGAGAAAAATGGATATACAATGTCAAATATTTATGAAACTATAAAAATGGAATTTGGTAAAAAAAATATTTCATGTGTGGCAGAAGGGGAAGTCCTTTCTTTCGGCGCTGGAGAAAAGAAAAACGATTTTTCTGATATGTGGACGATTATTATGCGCTTGACACGTTCTAAGTGGTTTTTGAATTATGCAACATCCTGCACATGGAACGAAAATAATAAAAGTGAAGATGTTTTAGCGCAAATAAAGAGAAAACAGATGATAAGTGCATAATATGGAAAATAAAACAAAAAACGGTTCAAGCCGAAAACAAATTACTTTTGATTTGAGCCAGAAGGACTTGGCAATAAATTATCCGAGACCTAAAATAACCATCAATCCCAAGTTTTATAAAAAGGCATATTGGGACATAAGCCAGTTTATGAAAATGAATGGATTTGAACATAGACAATATTCTGTCTATACTTCGAAGAATAGCCTTACAACATATGGTATTGTAGATCTTATGGAAAAGCTTTCCCAAAAGCTGCCATGGTTATATCTTTGTATAAATGAAATTGATGTCACTGATATAGGGGAACAGTATAGTGTTAAGGGAATTTTAAGAGAATTTATAAATCAAGAAGAAATACTCATTATTAAAGAAAAAATTCCGAAGGAGGAAAAATGAATTCGGTAGAAAATTATGCCATACGCTACTTAGAACCAAAGGATGTGAAGGATCTGGATCAGTACAACGCGCTGCTGCGCTATACCTTTCAGGTAACGGAGGATGAGCTGACGGCAACCGGATGGAAAGATGAAGAGATCAAACAGTCGAAGTTTCCGGTACTGGAGCGTGCGGATGTGCTGGGATGTTTTGACGGGGATACCCTGATTTCCCAGTTTGCCGTATATCCATTGAAAATGAATATATACGGGGAGGTATTTCCCGTTGGATTTGTTACGAGTGTTTGTACATATCCGGAATATACCGGGCAGGGCATTATGAAAAAACTGATGTATCAGAGTCTGGAACATATGAAACAGCAGGGAAGACCGTTTGCCCTCCTGTATCCATATTCCATACCGCTGTATCATCATCTGGGCTGGGAGATCATATCCAATAAAATTTCTTTCAATATCAAGGACCGGCAGATTCCGACGAAAGTAAAAGCACCCGGGTATGTACGGCGTGTGGACTGGGACAATACCGATTTTCATGAGCTGCATTCGCATTTTGCATCAATCACACACGGCTGCCTGTTCCGGAATGCACTGGCGTGGGAGGAATACTGGCGCTGGGATGAGGACGATACGAACGTGGCAGTTTACTATAACACCAAGGACAAGCCATGCGGATTTATGGTCTATCTGATCAAAAACGATATCATGCATATCAAGGAAATGATCTACTTAAACCGCGAGGCAAAAAAGGGGCTGTGGGAGTATATCCACGCGCATGATTCCATGATCGATGCGGTGCATGGCTATACCTATTTCAGTGAACCGATTGCGTTTGAGATGGATGATGGGGATATCAAGGAAACGATCCGGCCGTATGCCATGGGACGGATTATTGATATCGAGAGCTTTTTACAGGATTATCCATGTGATCCGGATGGCGGAACACTGTATATCGAACTTGAAATTGAGGATCACCTGCTTTTGTGGAACAACCGCAGTTTCCGGCTCTGTTTTTCCGATGGAAAATGTATGCTGACCGATGAACCGGCAGAGTATAAGTTAAAAATGGAGATAGGTACGCTGACTACCCTTTTACTGGGATACAAGACGGCTGAGCGTCTGTATGCCCTTGAACGCATTGAAGGGAAGCAGGAAGCGGTAGACCGTCTGGATGATGTACTGTTTCATAAAATTCCATATATTTCCGATTACATCTAAAAAATTCAGCATGGTATGTTATAATGGAAAGTGAAAATTACCGGGATACCGTTCTGCAGATACCGGTATGACCAGACCGATCCGCCAGTTGACCGCTGTGATCGAACAGACAGCGAAACTGGATTTCCGCCCGACCAAAGAGGGAGGCAAATTGCGGAAACAGAAGGATGAGATCGGAAACATGGCAACAAAGATCCACATTATGCGAAAGAAGCTCCGGGAGATGATGGGAGACCTGCAGCAGACACAGCAGGTACTTGAGGGCAACGCGGAGGATTTGAATCATCTGATGAAGCAGAACAGTGCGTATGCAGAAGATAACTCCGCTGCAACGCAGGAACTGGCAGCCGGGATGGAAGAGACCAGTGCAAATGCGGCGCACATTGTGGAAAACGTTGGAATTATGAGAGAAAGTTCCGACAATATCCAGCGGCTTGCAGAGGATGGAGAGAAAAATTCCGGACAGATCCAGGAGCGTGCCGGAGAGATGGAGCGGATCAGTACGGAGTCCCGCCACAAGACAGACCAGATGTATGCGGTCATGAAACAGAAGACGGATGCCGCTGTGGAGCAGGCGAAATCCGTACAGAAGATCAATGCGCTGACAGACAACATCAAACAGATTTCTTCCCAGACAAACCTTCTGGCATTAAATGCCAATATTGAGGCAGCCAGAGCTGGCGAAGCGGGCAGGGGATTTGCGGTTGTTGCTTCCGAAATCGGAGATCTGGCAACGCAGACACTGGATACCGTTTCCACAATTGACGAGATTGTAGGAGAGGTCAACAGTTCGGTTTCCAACATGACCGAATGCCTCACAACGATTATGGAATTTCTGGAACAGACCGTTCTCGGGGATTATGAGCATTTCGCACAGGTGGGGGAGCAGTATCATGCCGATGCGGACACATTCCAGCAGATCATGCAGCAGACAAAAGAAGCAGTGGATGCATTAGAGCAGCACATTGGAGAGATCTCTTCTACCGTGTCAGACATCAACTCCATGGTGGAACAGTCCACAGACGGAATCAGCGGTATTGCCGAGAAATCCGGCAGTACGCAGAACCTTGTAACCGAGGGTTACGACAAGCTGCAGGAGTGCACACAGTCCGTCAATGTGATCCGGGATTTTGTCGCGCAGTTTCATTTGGATTGATAATTGTCCGAAGATAAGTTAAGACGTGGTTAGCATAGACTAACATGAAACCCTCTAAATATAGGAAAAGGAAATTTTACATTGGAAACGAGGAAAATTATAATGAAGAAAACATTAAAACCGGAAACCACAAAACCACAATATGTTGTGACAACAGACATTACTTATGCGCAGGTTGATTCCTGGTTCGGTCATTGCCGGAGAGATCTCAAACTGGATCTCATCTATCCGGAGGACGGGGAAGGAAAGACATATCCATGTATTGTATGGATTTGCGGTGGCGCATGGCAGCGCATGGACAAAGCAGCGCATCTGGCATATCTGGGCACACTGGCGCAGGAAGGGTTTGTTGTTGCCAGCGTAGAGTACCGGACATCCAACGAGGGAACGCATCCGATGCAGTTGTGTGATATCAAGGCAGCAATCCGATATCTTCGTGCATATGCAAAAAGATATCGGATTAACAGTGAAAAATTTGGCGTGATGGGAGAATCTGCCGGAGGATACCTTACATGCATGGCAGCATTGGATCAGGATAAAAAACTGGATGTGGGTGAGTATCTGGAGTATTCCAGTCAGGTACAGGCAGCCTGTCCATGGTATCCACCAACAGATGCGTCCCGTTTTCCATATAATGATGTGGAAAAGGCAGCCATGTCTCCGGAGTCACAGTTAATGGGATTTAATGTAATGACACATGCGCAGGAAGCTTATGAGAATTCCCCGGTTTCCAAAGTGACACCGGATGCGCCGCCATTTTTGCTGATTCACGGGACAAAAGACAGTACCGTGCCTTTTTCGCAGAGTGAGGAATTGTATGATGCGTTAGAAGCAGCCGGCTGTGATGTGACATTGCTTGCGCTTGATGGTGCAGAGCATGCGGACCTGATGTTTTTCCAGGATGAAGTATGGCAGCAGATCATTGCATTTTTCAAGAGGACATTACAATAAGTGACCTGGCATCTGGATAAGGAAAGGTTCAAAGAGTAATTGGTATGAAAAAGACAGCAGACAATATTCGTATAATAGGAAAATCCGATGGTCCGACATCCGTTTTTATTGCCGGAAAAGGCGAAAAGAAATCGTTAAGACAGAAGATAGAAAAGACCATATATGACTTCCGGCGAAAGCGTGTGATCAAATTCCTGAGGGCAGATCCGCACACGGTGGATGAGGTGGCAGATTATCTGGTCAGGGAACTGGGGTATACCGAAGTAAGTCCATCGGATGAAACATACCAGACAGAATATTCCAATCTGCGAGTAGCGTTTCTGTTGCAATATTGTCCGGAACTGCTTGGAGATCTCACGGAGCCCCAAAGGCCGCAGCAGTGGGATGAAAAAAGTGCAATGGAGTTTATGAAGCAGGTCGAACAGAGAACCGAGGCTGCGCGGGCAGTTCCAAAGACAGAGTTTGATATTGATTTTCATCTGTACCGGAAAACAGGCCGGGATTTTGAGATGAGTATATCAATAGAAAAAATATATGAAAGTTTCAGTGGCTCCGCATCCGGCTCGACGCGGGTGATGCGCAGATATGGGGCGGATTTCCGGAAGGTGTACCGGTATTATGGAGTTTCGCAGGAGGATATCAGGCAGCATACGAAACGGTTTGAGGAAGTGGTAAGACAACTGACGGTCAGGTAAAATGAGGGCAATGGGGAGTGGTTGAAGGACATATACAGAAAAAGTTCTTGATTATGTCCTTCTTTTTTATCTAGCTGGGACATATATAGAAAAAACTGTTTTGTATGTCCCGCAAGACGGCGCTAATGGGACATAATAAATGATTTTTTGTCTATATGTCCCCGTGCTGATGGAGAGGGGGACATAACAAATGACTTTTTCTGTATATGTCCGAGCGCTGGAGTAGAGGGGGACATAACAAGAGAGTTTTCCGCTATATGTCCCAGTGCTAGAGGAAAGAGGGACATAACAAGTGACTTTTTTGTATATGTCCAGCGCTAGAATGCAAGGCTCGGATACTTAATGTAAACAGTGGACACAATGCCGAACTGATGAATAAGTGCAGACGGCTGATGCATTATTCTTTGTTTATTGCAAGGATACGGCAGAACATTGACAGGGGAATGCCGATTGAGCAGGCAATTGATGAATCCATATCGTATTGTATCCGGCATGACATTTTAAAGGATGTTTTGCTCAAGAATCGAAGCGAGGTGCGCCATATGCTGTTAACAGAATTTGATGAAAAGAAATTTGCAAAGTCCATGTGGAAAGAAGGACATGAGTCAGGTTATACCGAGGGACATGACTCAGGTTATACCGAAGGCCGCGAATCAATTCTGGAAATTCTGGATGCGATCAACAGGGGAAATGATACCGTAGAAAAACTCACTGCATTGGGCTACGATGCAAAAACGGCACAAGAAGTATTGGAGAAGAAATAAATCGAAACAACAATGGTTATGCAGTAAGTGAGGAAAATTTCAAAACGGGGATATTCCATTCAAAAATGGCATTAGTTAGAGCAACCTAACCAATGCCATTTTTTATTTTAATAGCATAAAGCATTAAAATCATCATTAAGTGATGGATTATGTAAAATTTAAATTATATCTTCCGGGTTTACATTTTACCTGCACAATGTAATTTTTATTGTATTTCAAACAATGTAAATTTATGGATTCTCCAAGTTTAATAGTTGTATCCTTTAAAACAATTGTTTGGTTCTCATCTAGAATGCGTATGGTTATATCATAGGGATTGTTTATGTCATTTATTACTTCTTTTTTATAAAAAACAGATGAAAAAATCAAATAATCACCGTCATTTATGCGTACTTGAAACCATTCATCCGAACCATGGTTGTTATCTATGAATGCTATATCCATGGGCATAAAAAAGTCGTGAAGTACTCCTACTTCCTGAATGGCAAACATAGCAGTCATTACAAGAAACGCGGTAGAAATAATTGCAGCAATCATTTTGATCCGGACTTTTTTTCTGATTTTAAAAAATGGAGTCTTACTGTCTCCGACTTCACTAAGTGGGGGACATTCGATCGGATCTTTCATGGCTGCCAGTTCGTTTTGACATTTGCTGCAATGATTTATATGGTCTTCAATAAGTTTTCGGCTGTCGTCAGAACAGACGTCATCAACATATAATGGCATTAAATCTCTTATGATATCACATGTTATTTTCATCTTCAATTACCTTTCTGATCTTTGTTTTTGCGCGGAAATAGTTAACGCGCGCCCAATTTTCACTTTTGTCAAAAATTTCTCCGATTTCTTTAAAACTCATTTCCTCGTATGCCCGCAGCCAGAACACTTGTCCATAAGGGTGCTTTACCTGTCTTAAAGCGGATAGCAATTCTTTGGTTTCTTCTTTTATGAGATACGTGTCCTCAAGATTCCCCGGATTGTTTACTGCTTCAAAAGATTTTAAATGTTCAATTCCGACTGTGGTTTTATGTTTCTCTTTTTTCAGATAATCAAAATATAAGTGTTTTGCAATCTGACATAACCAGACCGAAATTTTACAGTTTCCGTTATAACGGTGCGCTGATTTGTATGCCTGATAAAAGGTCTCCTGTGTCAGGTCTTCTGCCAGATCAAAATTGCCGCATAAGGAAATTAAAAAATGTTTTACGGTATTTGCATACTCCATGTACATCGTTTCAAGTGGAGTATTCTTTTGCATTTTCCTGTTTCACCTCCTCGTATTGCGCAATCTATATATAAATAGAATTTTTGTTTGTTTTGTTACACTTTCATTATAAATTATTTTTTGAAAATGTGCCAGAAACGGATATTGACACATGAAAGCAAATTGATTATAATTGTGTCAAAAACAAAAGTGGCACGGGAGGCATATGACAATTACATCATTGAAAAGTGCATTGCAGCGAATTGCGCAACTGGAACGGGAAAACGAACAGCTTCGGGCAGAACTCGAAGTATATAAAAACCGCAATACCGGCGGGAGAAAAAAACATGACGAAGCATGGATGACTTCTTACCGGGATTTTGCTGTAAAATATGAGAGTGGGATGACAATTATGGAAATTGCTGCACAGGGGGAAATCAGCCGTAGGACAGCGTACCGGTATAAAGCTTATTACGATGAGGTGCAGAAAAATAATAGAAATAAAAAAAGAAACGAGCAAGTCCTGTCAGGCATAAACCCTACCCGGTGAAAACCCATTTCTTAATATAAAAAGAATAACCCCATTTCATTTTACAGTCAAGTAATTTTTAAATTTTACTGTATACAGATGGTTCCTGTTCACTTAGCATCTAAACAGGAAAGATCATCTGGACAGCAGCAAAGAAAACACAACAAGGAGAACCAATTGAATTTACTCGAAACATTAAAACACTATTTTGGATACGACAGCCTGCGGCCGGGCCAGCAGGAACTGATGGACGGAATCCTGCAGGGAAAGGATGTCCTTGGCATTATGCCGACAGGCGCGGGGAAATCCCTGTGTTATCAGGTTCCGGCGCTGATGCTTGAGGGAATTACGCTTGTGATTTCCCCACTGATTTCGCTCATGTCAGATCAGGTCAAGGCATTGAATCAGGCAGGTGTGCATGCAGCCTACATCAACAGTTCTCTGACAGAAAACCAGATACGCGTGGCACTTGCCTATGCAGCGCAGGGAAAATACAAAATTATCTATGTGGCACCGGAGCGGCTCAATACCGCGCGTTTTCTCGACTTTGCATATTATGCCGACATTTCCATGGTGACAGTGGATGAGGCACACTGTATTTCCCAGTGGGGTCAGGATTTCCGGCCGAGCTATCTTGAAATTGCGGATTTTTTAGCAAAACTGCCAGACCGTCCAATTGTCAGTGCATTTACCGCGACCGCCACAGAGCGCGTCAAGCAGGATATCACCGCAAGTTTGCATTTGCAGAATCCGGTGACAGTCGTGACAGGATTTGATCGTCCAAATCTGTTCTTCCGTGTGGTCAACCGCAAGGGCGGAAAAGAGACGGACAACAGTATCTTAAATTATGTGAAAAGGCATGAGGATGAGAGTGGAATCATCTATTGTGCCACGAAAAAGAATGTGGACAGTGTGTATGCCCTTTTGTTGCAATATGGTATTGCGGCGGGGCGCTATCATGCAGGTCTGTCTTTAGAAGAACGGAAAAAGAATCAGGATGATTTTACGTATGACCGAATCCGTGTGATGGTTGCAACCAATGCATTTGGCATGGGAATCGACAAATCCAATGTGCGCTATGTGCTTCATTACAATATGCCGCAGAGTCTGGAATATTACTATCAGGAGGCAGGGCGTGCCGGACGTGATGGAGAAGAAGCGGAGTGCGTATTATTTTTCTCCAAACAGGATATCATGATCAACAAACGGCTTTTGCAGTATAAAGCGACTTCGGGACAGGCAGCGGCAGATGATCCAAGAGTTCGGGCGAATGAACAGCGGAAGCTCAATGAGATGATCCGTTACTGTGAGACGGATCAGTGCCTGCGTCAGTTCATTTTGTCCTATTTCGGGGACAACAGCCCCTGTATTTGTGAGAAATGCAGTAACTGTGTTGTTGTGGAGGAGGACGCAGAGGAAATCTATATTCAGACAGGAAAGGCAAAGAAAAAGGCATTGCAGCTTGCTGATCTGACACCGGAAGGGCAGGAACTGTTTGAGCAGCTTCGCAAATGCCGGACGGAACTTGCCGTGGAAAAAGGTGTGCCACCGTATATTATCTGTTCCGATAAGACATTAAAAGATATGTGTGCCAAATGTCCTGTGGATTCCACCGCGATGGCAGCCGTGTACGGAATGGGTGCACAGAAAATCGAAAGTTACGGTGCGCGTTTTACGCAGGTTATCACAGCATTTTTGAACGAGCATGGTGGAGATACCGCCACAGCGGAGGCATTTTCCGGCATGACAGTAGACACCACAACAGCAGCTCCGGCAAGAAAAAAGAAGCTGCCGTTTTATATCACTCCGGAAAAACTTGATGAGGTGGAACTGACCGACACCTGTATGCTTTCAGAACTGACAAACCGGATCAATGCGCTCTGGGAAGAGAACGATCGAAAGAAACTGACCGCTTCATTTATCAATCAGCTGCTTGTGGAAAAAGGATATCTTGAGGAAACCGTGCAGGGAGAAGAAAAGATAAAGCGTGTGACGGAAAAGGGAAGAGCCGTAGGAATCCGGGAAGAGGAGAGACAGGCAAAATACGGAAGAAATTATTATGCACTGATTCACACTCGGGAGAGCCAGCAGATGATTTTGGAGGAACTGGGGAAATATTTGTTACAGTTTACGCCAGCAGTATAATTGTCCCCTGCTTTGTGTTATACTAAAACAAAAAGATAAAGGACAGGACATTCTATGAAAAAAACAGGAATCATGACAGACAGCCACAGTGGCATCTTAGAAAACGAAGCATCTAAGCTGGGGATTGCCGTACTGCCAATGCCTTTTTATATTGATGAAAAATTATATCGTGAAGGGGTGGATATTTCCAGAGAGGAATTTTATGAAATGCTTCGTAAAGGTGCGGATGTGGCAACATCCCAGCCGTCACCGGAGAGTGTGATGCATATGTGGTCAGCCATGCTGCAGGAATATGAAGAACTTGTCTATATTCCGATCAGCAGCGGTCTGAGCGGTTCCTGCATGACGGCACAGGCAATGGCACAGGAGGAGCCGTATGCAGGAAGAGTATTTGTTGTAGATAATGGACGCGTGTCTACGCCGATGCACCGTTCGGTTCTCGATGCCGTGGAGCTTGCAGAGAAAGGATACCGTGCACAGAAAATTAAAGACATTCTCGAAAAAAACAGACAGCATATGGTCATTTATGTGGGGCTCAGCACGCTGACATATCTGAAAAAGGGTGGACGGATCAGTTCAGTTGCTGCGGTGGCAGCAGATGTGCTGAAGATTAAGCCGGTTATGAAATTTGGTGTAGGAAAGTTAGATGTCTATCAGAAGTGCCGTGGAATGAAAAATGCGAGAAAAGCAATGATAGACGCAATGAAAAAAGAATTTGAGACGAATTTTAAGGAGGCTTATGAAGCAGGAAAACTATATCTTATGGCTGCATCAAGTTCTACCGCAGAAGTAACGGAAGAGTGGATACGGCAGATCAAAGAAAGCTTTCCGGGTATGGATGTCATGTGCGATAATCTGTCGCTGGGGCTGTCCTGTCATATTGGACCGGACGGGCTGGGAATTGCCTGCTGTAACAAAGCAGAATAGTATTTTAGAAATTTATCCGTGCGATAAAAGCGTTAGAGAAAATGATGCGGTTCTTTCAGCAGGGAAAACGTTCGCCTGCAGGGAGCATTTTTGTGGGATATCAATATACCCACCGCAAAAAGCGATGGGTATCGTAACTGGTTTATTTGCCCCGTGATGCAAAAAAGTCATCAATTGCCGCGTGCAGTTTCTGAGGATTCATGCTCTTTAATAAATAACCATCTGGTTTTAAAGACATGACATTTTTTACGGTTTCTGCATCATTTTTTCCAGTCAGAAATATGATCGGAATATGGTGAAATTCCGGATCTTCCCGGAGCATCTGCATGATCTGGCTGCCGTCAACGATTGGCATGGCATAATCCAACAGAATCAGATCCGGGGTGTTTAAGGTCAGGTATTTGATCGCCATTGCACCGGAGTTTGCCAGTACAACCTGATAGGTGTCTTCAAGCAGTGCCTTGATTTTGCGCAGGATAATACCGGAATCATCCACAGCCAGAATCGTGCGTTTTTTCAGCTGATAGAAATCGTTCATCTGTGTGCAGACATTATCGACCATATCGCCCACCGTAATCGGGCGGGTGAACACATCCATGACCATCTGCTGTGGGAGGGTCTCCCACAGCAGTTCCAGTTCATCGATGTTTCCCATGATAAATACCGGAGTCTTGTTTTTTATCGCCTGGTCAACCATTACTTTTACGCTGACCGCTTTTTTTAAAAGCTCCGGGCTTGTGCAGATCAGGTAACCACTTGGTTTTTCCGAGATGACAATGCTGCTGGCTTCTGCTATCGTTACAATTTTTACTTTGACATCTTGTTTTTCAAAAGCACTTTCTAATGATTGTGCGAGATAACTCTGTTCTTCCATCAGGATGAGAAATGGGCTTTTTATTTCGTGCATAATGTCTCTCCTTCTATTGTAATAAATTGACCATTGTATCAGTTAATTTCATAATTTCTTCCATTTCCACATCTGCAACGCAGACACGCAGCTGTTCCATCAGGTCTTTGAGCTTATCCGGTGTCTGAAACGTATCCATGGTTTCCATGGCATGATCCACGCCATCCATGTCAAACTGTTCTACACACTGATGCATCTGCTCAAGAACGGTAATCCAGTCATCAGAAGAAACTTCCTTTTTGCTGCTTTCGTTATCCTCCACATAAGGACGCAGGAGGGACTTAAGACTTCGGTACATGGCAGGCACCGGTCCTGTTTTTTCTTCAAGTGCAGCAAGATTTTGTGCATTTACCATGGCATTTGCAGTCAGGGCAATGACCGGCAGGTTCTGGTGGGAATTCATTTCGGACAAAATCGTCTTCGGCCATTTTTGTGAAGGATGCAGAAAAATAGATAGAAGAGAATCTGAGGGCGGCAGGGGTTTTAGAATATGAAAAAATAGATCTGCAGGCATATGAAAAACAGGCGGATAAGCTGGTAAAACAGTTAAAGAAATATCAGAAAGATTATGAGTATGTAACGTTTGAATCCAATATTCATGGGGATCTGCGAAAAACAGATGTGGAAAAAATCCGGAAATCCTTAGAAACCGGGACTTAATAAAATTTTTAGAAATTTTATTAGCACTCCTACTTGACGAGTGCTAATAACGTGCTATAATAGGGGCATAAACAAAGAACAAAACGTTTACAGGAGGAAATGACTTATGTACGATTTATTTGATACATTTTTTAACCCATGGTATGACGATAGTGAATATAACAAGAAAGCCCCGAAGCAGCAGGCACCGCAGAATACACAGAATCTGATGAAGACAGATATCAGAGAACTGGCAGACGGATATGAGCTGCAGATGGAACTGCCTGGTTATAAGAAAGAAGAAGTGCAGGCAGCATTGCACAAAGGCTATCTGACGATCAGTGCAGCCAAGAGTGCAGAAGAGACCGTGGAAGGTAAGTATCTGCGCCGCGAGCGTTATACCGGAAGCTGCCAGAGATCATTCTATGTGGGCGAGTATCTCCGTCAGGAAGATATCCGGGCAAGTTTCCAGAACGGTATTCTTACCCTGTTTGTTCCAAAGGAAGATAAGACAAAGACAGAAGAAAAGAAATATATTACCATTGCGTAATCCTTTATAAATATCCCCTGATTTTTGAGCCGTTGCAGGTATTTTTCCTGCGGCGGCTTTTTTCGCGTCACAATTCTTTTTTCCGAAGAAACAAAACTTTATATACAGGTATAGAGGCAAGTGGCAATGATTGATGTTGCTTAATGATGAAAAAGGCAATATAATAAATGGATTGAGATGAAATGACACAGGAAAAAAGAGAGAATTTTATGTTTACAAACGATACGATTTTTTATAAAAAACTCTGGAGTCTTATGCTTCCGATGATGCTGCAGAACTTGATGCTGGCACTGGTTGCCGTGGCAGATGCGTTTATGCTCGGAGGGATGGACCAGAATTACATGTCGGCAGTTTCGCTTGCTACGCAGATTCAGTTTATCCAGAATATGCTTCTTTCTGCTGCAACCGGAGGACTGGCGATTCTCGGGGCACAGTACTGGGGCAGGGGAAATATCAAAACACTGGATGATATTTTCTGTATGGCACTGCGGCTTTGTGGTCTGGTGTCGATTGCATTTTTCATTGCCTGTATCTGTTTTCCACAGTATCTGATGCTGTTTTTTACGGATGAACCGGTATTGATCGGTTATGGCGTGCAGTATCTGCGGATTGCCGGATTTTCTTATCTGCTTACAGGAATTTCCCAATGCTATCTGGTGGTTATGAAAATCAGCGAGCACGCATTGACAACGGCACTGATCAGTTCTGCTACGGTAGGGATCAATATTGCACTGAATGCCATTTTGATCTACGGAAAACTGGGTATTACCCCGATGGGTGTCCGGGGTGCAGCAACAGCGACATTAAGTGCAAGGATGATAGAACTGGCCTGTTGTATCCTGATTTCCAGCCGTCCGGGCTACATCCGTCCGTATCTTACCCGTCTGTTTCAAAGAAACCAGGAACTGGCACGGGATTTCCGGAAATGCGCAATGCCGATTCTCGGTGCGTCCCTGTTCTGGGGAGTCGGATTTACTTCGTATTCTTCTTTTATGGGACATCTGGGAGTAGACGCGGCCGCTGCCAATTCTGTGGCGGCGGTTGTCCGTGATATCATCTGCTGCCTGAGTGCCGGAATTTCCGGTGCGGCGGGGATTATGGTCGGAAATGAGCTTGGTGCCGGCAACCTAAAACGGGGGAAATTATATGGTACGCGGATGATGAAGATTTCCTTTGTGTGCGGAGTTGCCATGATGGTTCTCATGGGAATTTCGGCACCGTTTATTTTGCATTTTGTCAAACTGACACCGCAGGCAGCCGTATATTTAAAGGGAATGTTTGTTGTGCTCTGCGTCTATATGATTGGCCGCTCCGTCAACGAAATTACCATCAATGGCGTGTTTGGTTCCGGCGGTGATACAATGTTTGATGTGTACAGCCTTGCCGTAACAATGTGGGGAATCGCGATTCCACTTGCCGCGCTTGGAACTTACCGGTTCCACTGGCCGGTGATTGTCGTATACGCGTGTACCTGTATTGATGAGGTTGGAAAAATTCCGTGGACACTCTATCATTTTCGGAAATATAAGTGGGTGAAGGATCTGACGCATACGGGGATGGAGCAGAAAGAAAAATCATAAATTTATAAAACATCAGCTGGTCGTATCCCTGCGGATCAGTACCGGTGTAATCTGTTTATGGATCGGTTCCGAAAGAGGAACCGGTCTTCTTTTTTTGCGTTCTTCCATCTGCTGTACCAGAAGTTCTATTGCGGTTTTGGCGATCAGGTCGATCTGCTGTCCGACCGTTGTGATAGGCAGAATTGCCTCGCTTGCAATCGGGGAATTGTCAAATCCGACCAGTTCATAACTGTCAGGAAAGCATCCGTATTTTTGGAAAATCAGGTTTAAAAACATATTTGCATAGGTATCATTGGCGAGGAAAATCCCCTTTTTTTTGCATGGATACTTCTCATCAATATCAGAGAAAATGTGCTTCATTTGTGCAAAAATGTCCTGATAAGAATCCCCTATTACATTTAAATTCAGTTCATAAGGAACGTGATATTCCTGACAGGTATCTTCAAAGGCACGGATACGGTCATAGGCAGGGATGGACTTTGGAACATCCGCATTAACGTGAATCAGTACATCGCATTTGTCTCGGATCAGAAGCGTTGCCGCCTGGAGCGCACCCATATAATTGTCGCTGGTTACGCCACAGATATGTTCGGCTTCGCGCTCAATGGCAATGACCGGGATCTGGTAAGAAGCCAGTTTTTCAGAAGAAAGAGTGTGACTTAACACGATCAGACCCTCAATCTGGTATGCCATCAGTTCATCAATGTACTGTTCCTCCTCGGACGGTCCGTTGTCGCTGACGAATACGAGAAATTTATAATGAAAATCGCGGTAGCTGGAAAGAATCTGTGTAAGCATTTCCGAATAATAGTGCAGATAAAGGTTCGGAATAATGATTCCGATAAATTCACTCTTTCCATTGGCAAGAACCTTTGCAAGCTTATTCTTTTTGTAACCCAGAGTATCAAGAGCCTGTGAAATTTTCTCCTGATTTTCAAGCGTCAGGGAGTCCGGATGATTAAAATATCTGGAAATGGTTGTCTTTGAAAAATTCGTATATGCTGCAATATCTGCAAATGTTACCTGTTTCTTTCCCATCTGAAAGCTGTCTCCTTTATCTGTTTTATCCATAGTATAACAACCGGAAAGAAAAATAGCAATGAAAAAAACTGGTTACGTAATCGGTTACTTTAATGAATAAAAGTGTTGACATATCGGAAACTTTGTAGTACTATCAGAATATAAAGTAACCGGTTACTTTACCGGTTACATCAAAGCAGAACGAGTAATACGATGAAAAGGGAGGAGCAATCGCATGAAAAAACTGGCAAAACAAGTCGGCTCTGCGAAAAAACAAACCATGGGGAGTAAGCTGTCTTATATAAAGAAAAACTGGCAGCTGTATGTTTTTTTTCTGATGCCGGCACTGTTACTCACAATCATTTTCAAGTATCTTCCGATGGGAGGACTTCTGATTGCATTTGAGGATTACAATGTCATTAAAGGAGTTTTGGGAAGCCCGTGGGTGGGGCTGGAATATTTCCAGAGGTTTTTATCATCACCGGATTTTATGAACTACCTGCTGAACACATTAAAGCTGAGTATCTTTGGACTTCTCTGGAGTTTTCCGATACCAATTATTCTGGCACTTTTACTGAACCGTATCCGCAAGGCGGGGATTAAGAAAAAAATCCAGCTGCTGATCTATGCACCGAATTTTATTTCCGTCATCGTGCTCTGTGGTATGGTGCGTATGTTTTTATCTCCGGTAGGACCGTTAAACCGTCTGCTGGGAACGAATACAAACTGGATGACCATGCCGTCCGCATTCCGTACCATTTATATTGCAAGCGGAATCTGGCAGGGAGCAGGATGGGCATCCATCATGTATACTGCAGCATTATCCAATGCAAGCAAGGAACTGGAAGAGGCAGCCATTGTGGATGGTGCAAATCTTTTGCAGCAGATCTGGTATGTGGAACTTCCGGCAATTAAGGATATTATCGTGATCCAGTTTATTTTACAGGCCGGAAACATTATGAGCATCGGCTTTGAAAAGGCATATGCCCTGCAGACAGATATGAATTTACCGGCTTCTGAAATTTTATCAACCTATGTATACCGGATAGGTCTTTTGAATGGCGATTACGGTTATTCTACGGCAGTGGGACTGTTTAATTCGGTGATCAATGTGATCCTGCTTATATTTGTGAACTGGGTGGTAAAGAAATTAAACGATGGAGAAGGATTATAGGAGGAACGTGAAATGGAAACAGTTAGTAAAATGAAATATTCACGGACAGACCGGCTGGTGCTTGGAATCGGTTATGCCATTCTTGGACTGTTTGTTCTTTCAATTGTTGTTCCGCTGGTCTATGTTGTTCTGGCATCTTTTATGGATCCGACGGTATTGAATAATCAGGGACTGAGTTTTCACATCAAAGACTGGACACTGGATGCATACCGGCGTGTGCTGGAAAACGGAATGATCTGGCGCGGATTTTTAAATTCGTTTTTGTATTCACTGGCATTTGCGGCAATTTCCGTATTTGTCACATTGTTAGCAGCGTATCCGATGTCGAAAAAAGAATTTGTCGGAAGAAAATTTTTTAACGTGATTTTTCTAATCACCATGTTTTTCGGCGGTGGAATGATCCCGACGTTTATTTTGATCAATCAGCTTCATATGGTAAATACCGTGTGGGCAATTCTCATTCCGGGAGCATTTAATGTCTGGAATATGATTCTGGCAAGAACGTACTATCAGTCCATTCCAAAAGAACTGCGGGAGGCATCCGCAATTGACGGGGCAAATGAGATCCAGCATTTCTTCCAGATTATGATGCCGGTGTGCAAACCGATTATCGCGGTGCTGGCACTGTGGTCTTTTGTCGGTATGTGGAACAGTTATTTTGATGCGATGATTTACTTAAATGATGCAAACTTACAGCCACTGCAGCTGGTTCTGCGTTCCATTCTGGTACAGAATACACCGCAGCCGGGCATGATCGCGGACATTCAGAGTACCGCGGAGATGGCAAAAGTTGCCGAACAGTTAAAATACGCAACAATTGTAGTATCAAGTTTACCATTGCTTATTATGTATCCATTTTTCCAGAAGTACTTTGATAAAGGTGTTATGGTTGGATCGGTAAAAGGTTAAGCAGAAAGGACAGGTACAGATATGTGGAAGAGAAAAATTAAAAAATGCCTGGCACTCGGACTGGCATTTGCTATGATGACCGGCGTGGCAGGATGCGGAAAAGAGCAGCATCTGGAGGCAGAGATCAATCCGGATATACCGGTTTCAGAAGTGCAGTTTCCACTGAAAGAACAGGCAGAATTATCATTTATCACAAGTGCTCCGGCAACCTCTACGCAGAATCCGAACGAGCGGATTATTTTTAAGAGACTCGAAAAACAGACGAATGTACATATTGACTGGACCTGTTTTGTGGCAGACCAGTTTTCCGATAAAAAGAATCTGGCACTGGCACAGTTTGGAAACCTTCCGGATGGTTTGTTTAATGCAGGAATGAGCGATTATGATCTGCTTCGTTATGCAAAGCAGGGAATTATTATTCCGCTGGAAAATCTGATTGACAAATATATGCCAAACCTTCAGGCGGTCTTTGAGAAATATCCGGAATACCGGACGATGTGTACCGCACCGGACGGACATATTTATTCATTTCCGTGGATTGAGCAGCTTGGCGCAGGGAAAGAAGCCATTCAGGCAATCGGGGATATTCCTTATATCAATAAAAAGTGGCTGGATTATCTGGGACTGGATATTCCAACGACAACCGATGAACTGGAACAGGTGCTGATTGCGTTCCGGGATCATGCGGATGATCTGAAAAAACAGTTTGATATCGAGGGAGATGTGATTCCGATGTCATTTATCATCAACAATGGCGATCAGGATCCGGCGATTCTCATCAACGGATTTGGCGAAGGATATGGAGATACGGGCGATCATTTTGCCGTAAAAGATGACGGAACCGTGATTTATACGACCGTGCAGGAAGGTTATAAAGAAGGCATCGAATGGCTGCATAAGCTGGTAACAGAGGATCTTGTAGATCCGGAGGCATTTACGCAGGAGTGGTCAACCTATGTGGCAAAAGGTAAAAATCACCGTTACGGTCTCTGCTTTACCTGGGATATTGCAAATATTGACAACAATACCGATTATGTGATGCTTCCGGCACTGACCGGTCCGGAGGGAGTCAGAAATATCACAAGACAGAATAACAGTGAAACAAGTGGTTTTGACAGAGGCCGCTGCGTGCTTACATCCAGCTGCCGGAACACGGCACTGGCGGCAGCCTGGATTGATCAGATGTATGCGCCGCTTCAGTCCCCGCAGAATAACTGGGGAAGTTATGGGGAAAAGGATTCGTTTAATATTTTTGAACTGTCCACAAATAAAGATGGCGGTGAAATGTTGAAGCATCTGGATCTGGGCGACCAGTCACCGGTAGAGGTGCGTGAGGCGCAGTCCGTCAACGGTCCGCTTGCAGTTCTCAATGAGTATTATGATGTGTATGTCACACAGCCGGCAGATGCCAAATGGCGTCTGGACAATATGCATGAAACATATCTGAAGGATATGAAAAGCAAGTATGTATATCCGAATGTGTTTATGAGTATTGACGATACCAATAAAGTATCCCAGTATGATACCGATATTAAAAAATATGCGGAGCAGAAAAAAGCAGACTGGATTTTAAATGGCGGAATCGACAAAGAGTGGGATTCCTATTTAAAGAAAATGGAAAAATACGGGCTTTCCGATTATCTGGCAATCAAACAGAAATATTTCGATCAGTATCAGGAGTCATTGAAAGAAGAAAAATAAACAGGAGAATTTGTATGAGTGAGATGTTAAAAAAAGCGAGAGCATATGAGGCAGAAAAAGCAGCACAGACCGATAAAAATACCAGACCGTTGTTTCATATCTCGGCACCTGCCGGATGGATCAATGATCCGAACGGTTTTTCCGTTTACAATGGAAAAATCCATCTGTTTTACCAGTATTATCCATATGCAAGGGAGTGGGGACCGATGCACTGGGGGCACAGTGTGACAACGGATATGATAAGCTGGGAACAGCTTCCGGCAGCACTTGCACCGGATCAGGACTATGACCGGAACGGATGTTTTTCCGGAAGTGCTATTGAAGCGGATAACAAACATGTGCTGGTCTATACCGGTGTCACAAAGATTACACTGCCGGACGGCAGGGAAGAGGAACGACAGAACCAGTGCATCGCATTCGGGGATGGCAGGGATTATGTAAAGTATGAAAACAACCCGGTTGTGACCGGGGAGATGCTGCCGGAAAACTGCAGCCGGATTGATTTCCGTGACCCGAAAATCTGGAAGGAAGAGGACACCTATTATCTGATTGTCGGAAGCAAGGATAACAGGCAGATCGGACAGGTCGTGCTCTGTTCCAGCAAAGATTTAAAAGAATGGAAATTTGAGACCGTTCTTGCGGCAAACAGTACCGGAAAAGTCGGAACGATGTGGGAATGTCCGGACTTTTTCCCACTGGGAGATAAACATGTACTGATCTGTTCCCCACAGAATATGAAAGCGGAAAAATATGAATTCCACAATGGAAATAATTCTGTTTATTTTCTTGGAAATTATGATAAAAATTCGCATATATTTGAAAAAGAAGAACCGCATACGATTGACTACGGACTGGACTTTTATGCACCTCAGACCACACTTCTCCCGGATGGGCGGCGTGTGATGATTGCATGGATGAAGTCATGGGATGCCTGTGTGGTGCCGGATACGCAGGACTGGCAGGGCATGATGACTCTTCCGCGGGAGCTGGAAGTAAAAGACGGACAGATCTGGCAGCAGCCGGTGCGGGAGATTGCGCAGTATCATAAGAATCCGTGCCATTATGAGCATGCAGAGATTGATGGTGAGACAGCACTTTCCGGCATTTGCGGACGGACGATGGATCTGACTGTTACAATGGATGAACAGGATTTTAACGTTTTTTCCATACAGCTTGCCGCAGATGAGGAATACGAGACAAGTTTTACTTATCATAAGGGAACAGGAATATTGGAGATTGACCGCACGTATTGTGGGGTGACAAGAGATGTGGTCTGCGTGCGCAAAATTAAAATTGCAGATCCAAAAGGACTTAAAAAAATGCGGTTTATTCTGGACCGTCAGTCCATTGAGCTTTTTATCAATGACGGGCAGCAGGTGGCAACAACGGCGGTCTGTACCCCTTTGGAGGCAGAGGGAATCCGGTTTTTCAGCGATAAAAAGATGTATATTACGGTCGAAAAGTATGATATTGTATTATAAAAAGTAACAGGAGGAAGAGAACATGGACGTAGTGGCTTTGGGGGAACTGCTCATTGATTTTACCGAAAACGGAGTCAGCGGGCAGGGCAATCCGCTGTTTGAGGCAAATCCGGGAGGCGCACCGTGCAATGTGCTGGCAATGCTGTCGCGCTTAGGACACAGGACGGCTTTTATCGGAAAAGTAGGAAACGATTTTTTCGGAAAGCAGCTGGAAGATGCGATCACGGAAGTCGGGATTGATGCAGCCGGACTTTTAAAGGATGACAAGGTGCATACGACGCTGGCACTGGTGCATACGTATCCGGATGGGGACCGGGATTTTTCATTTTACCGCAATCCGGGCGCGGACATGATGCTGACGGAAGAAGAACTGCCGGAGGAAATAATCCGCGGAGCAAAAATCTTTCATTTTGGAACGTTGTCCATGACGCATCCGGGTGTCCGCGCAGCAACGAAAAAAGCGATCGCGGTCGCAAAAGAAGCAGGCGCGCTCATTTCCTTTGATCCGAATATCCGCAAACCGCTCTGGGACTCCATGGAAGATGCCAGGGAACAGGTGTTATATGGTCTGGGACAATGTGATATTTTAAAAATATCGGATAATGAAATCCAGTGGCTGACGGGTAAAGAAGATTATACGGATGGAGTCCGCTGGATACGGGAACGCTATCCGGTTCCGCTCATACTGGTTTCCATGGGAAAAGAGGGAAGCCGGGCGTATTATAAAGACAGAATTGTGGAGGCAAAGCCGTTTCTTCAGCCAAATACGATTGAGACGACCGGTGCGGGAGATACGTTCTGTGCGTGTGTTCTGCATTATGTGCTGGAGCATGGACTGGAGGGGCTTGAAGAGAAAAATTTGAAAGAGATGCTTCGTTTTGCCAATGCGGCGGCTTCTCTGATCACGACGCGCAAAGGCGCGCTCCGCGTGATGCCGGAGAAAGAAGAAATTGAAAAAATGCTATAAGAAATGGGAGGGCAGTGCCCTCCCGTTTCTTACAAAGAAAATGGTTCTATCTTACATGTATGAATCCTGCTTTTGGTATCGTAATTGATTCCGACCAGTAAAAGGTTTCCATGATACTCTTTCAGGCTTTCACAATATTGTTTTTGTTTAATCTGCGTGATTGCGCCCTGTGCACTATGATCCCATTTTAATTCGATAACAAGTGCTGGTTTATCCGGAAACTTCTTCCGTGGAAGAAATACCATATCCGCAAATCCCTTACCGCCGGCAAATTCCCTGTGTATCGTATAGAAATTGCGTGCGGCATAGAGTGCCAGTGAAACCGTATAACTTAACGCATTTTCATCATTATACTGGATATGTGATGTCTCAAAATGCGCCTGCTGAATCCCAAGTGCTACCTGTTCTGGTCTTCCCTGCCAGATTGCCTGCAGGGTGTCTGCTGAATTTTTCAGGGCTTTAGAGATTTCGCCCCAGTCGGATACGGAAACACTGTTAACGTATTCTTCACGCACTTCATTGTTTGGTATTTTTACGGTTTTGTTTTCGTAGTCATAGCTAAGATAGCCCAGATGGATTAAAAGAGTCAACACATCATCTTCGGTGCGAAAGGTTGTCATATCATTGGTAAAACTTCCGGTATTGACAGGAACGGATTCCCCGGCTATCATACTGAGAACATCATCTTTTAATCCTTCAAAATTCATATCGATATAAATCTGCAGGGCTTCAAATGTTTCTGTCTGGTTCCAGTAATTTCCAATTTTCCCAAAACGCATGCAGCTTACAACAGACCTCGGATTATAGATGGATGGTATTTTTTCAAAAGAGTATCCATTATACCATGCTTTTATTTCATCCAGATCCATATGATAATCTGTACAAAGGGCAGCGACTTCCAGTTCGGTAAAGCCGACATAGGATGCAAGAGGTCCCGGATTTATCATGGAAAATTCATCAAACATATTTAAAGCGGAATGGGTTCCGTATTTTTTGATCGGAAGAATTCCTGTCATATAAGCGAGTGCAATACAGGACTTATCTTTTAGCATATCCCTCAAAAAATCCAGATAGATTTCCTGGGCTTCTTTATCCTGTTTGTATTCCCGGAAAATACAGTCCCATTCATCAATGATTACGACAAAAGGACAGTTAGTTTCCTGATATACATCCTGCATGGATTCAATAAGATCTGTATCATCAAAATAATCAACATTCGGGTATTCCCGTTTTAAATCCCGCAGTACCAGCCGTTTCATGCGATCAAGCAGTTCATAGATGTTTTTCGTCCGGCTTAAAAATTCCTGCATATTTAAAAACAGGGTGTTGTATTTATTACGATAGGTGTCAAAATCCAGATTCCGGGCAATTTTATATGGGGAAAAGAGTTCTTTTGCATCACAGCCACGGCTGTAGTAGGCAGCAATCATGCTGGCGGTTATTGATTTCCCAAAACGGCGGGGACGGCTGATACATATATATTTCTGCAGAGTCTGTAAGACAGAATTTGTATAGGTCAATAATTCTGTCTTATCCACGTAGATATCAGAATGTGTAATTTCGTAAAATTTTTTTCCATCCTGGTTTAAATAATTTCCCATGCAGTACCCTCCTCTAATTACACGTTTGCCCGTGTAAATGTATCATATCACAGGAATGCCTGCAGACTCAACTATTTCCGCAGAAACAGCACACTTACATACTATTATGCGATTAAATATACAAAATAACAGGATTATGTAAATTATAATCTGATATTCTCTTGGAAAATCTGGAAAATACCAGTATAATTTTCTTAAATGAAGATCGGAGAAGGAAATCATGATTAATCGGGAAGACATGCTCGAACTGACACGGCGCATGACTCCGGCGCGGTCACACATTGACCGGATCGCCGGTGCATATTATGATGCAGAAGGATATATAGATGGTACATTCAACACGCATTTTTTAAAACTTTTCACAGCAGAAAAAACGAAAAATCTGGAACTGGCGAAGGCAGTTTTACAGGCAGAGACCAACAAACAGCTGAAGGATTACCGGATTCCGGAAACCGGGAGAAAGCCGGGAAGTATCTGGCAGCTTCTGGATGGAATCAAAGAGTCCGGGCTGCAGAACGATGCGTTTTTGGATCTACTTTATGAAATGATCGGGGAACGTGTTGCACCGGGAAAAGAAAGTTATTGTTTTTTGTTTCATGGAATGTATGATGTTCCAGTGAAAGGAACCGATAAGGAATGGCAGGAAGGTTCCGAGGAAGTATACAATTATCTTCTGTGTGCCGTGGGACCGCTTGAGGGGGAATATGAGCCGGGACTGCCGGAAGCAGGATTTTTATATCCGGCATTCCGGCAGAGAAGTACGGCATGTAATTATATAAATCTGTATGAAACAGCTGCTTATCAGAACCTGTGGAATCTGTTATGGAAATAGAAACTACATACGGAAACATTTTTGAAGTTCTTTATATTCACCGAGAACAAGCAATGTGGTACCAGACTGGAATACGGTATTTGGAGAAATTGCCATATTAATTTTGTCGTCTTCCCGGATGGCAACAATATTGATTCCGAATTTTTTCCGGATATCCAGTTGACCGATTGTTTTGGAAATCCAGTTTTCCGGAACTTCCACTTCAAAAATTGCATGTGCCTCATCCACCTGAATATAATCGCGTATGTGATCGGCAGTATACCGGATAGCAGCCCACTCTGCAATCTGTTTTTCCGGATAAACAACTTCGTCTGCACCGTTTCGCAGAAGAAATTTTTTCTGTACATCCCGTTCTGCACGCGATACAACCGTTTTTGCACCGAGTTCTTTGAGCAGGGAAGTAGTTTCAAGGGAATTCTGGAAATTTCCACCTATCGTTACCATACACACATCAAAATTACCAATGCCAAGGGAGTTTAAGAAATCGGCATTGGTACTGTCACCGATCTGAGCATTGGTGACAAACGGAAGAACCTCATTGACACGTTCTTCGTTGTTGTCGACTGCCATCACTTCGTGACCGAGATTGTTCAGCTGTATGGCAACATGTCTTCCAAATCTTCCTAATCCAATTAATAATATATTTTTCATGGTATTTTCAACTCCTTTTTAACCAACTGTTATCTTTTCGAGCGGCAGTTTTACTCCGTTTTGTTTTACGGAAATTGCCGCATAAATTAAGGTAAGCCCACCGACTCTGCCGAAAAACATCAGAAGGATCAGAATCAGCTGGGACGGGATGCCGAGAGTTGGTGTAATTCCAAGTGTAAGTCCGACGGTTCCGACAGCGGATGCCGTTTCAAACAGGCAGTCCAGAAGCGGAAGGTGTTCGATGGAACTGATGGCAATCCCTCCAATAAAGAAAAAAATGATATATAAAGCAACGATGGTGGCCGCATTTTTAATGGCATGACTATCAAGCCGCCGACCGAAAATTTCAATGTCCTCTTTCTGGCGGAACGTGGCAACCATATTTAAAATCAGGACTGCAAAAGTTGTTGTTTTCATGCCGCCGGCAGTAGAGCCGGGAGATCCTCCGATCAGCATCAGCAGAATCATAACCGATTTTGATGTCGGTGTCATTGCTGTAAGATCTGCGGTATTAAAACCGGCAGTTCTTGTTGTTACAGACTGAAACGTGGAGGCCAGCAGTCTGGTGCCGGTTGATGAACCCGTAAAATCCACAACAAAAAAGAATACGGCCGGAATTATAATAAGTAAAGCCGATGTCCAAAGAATGACTTTGCTCTGTACGCGATAACGTCTGATATGCCATTTATGGCTGCAGATATCGTCCCACGTCAGAAAGCCGATGCCACCAATTATGATCAAAAGCATGATTACGAGGTTGATCAGTGGGTTGGCGATGTATCTGCTCAGAGATACAAACGGCTGGCTGGAAGTTCCCAGAAGGTCAAAACCGGCATTGCAAAATGCAGATACAGAGTGAAAGGCTGCCATCCAGATGCCTTTGATGCCATAATCACGGAAGAAAACCGGAAGCATGGCAGTCATGCCGAGCAATTCAATAAATAATGTACCCTGTACGCTGAATTTGGTCAGGCGGACAATACCGCCGATTTTCGGTGCAGAAATTGCATCCTGCATTGTACTGCGCTGCATGAGCGAAATTTTCCGTCCGGATAAAATGGCAAAGGAAACAGCAACGGTGATGACACCCAGCCCGCCGGTCTGGATCAGCAGCAAAATAACTGTCTGACCAAAAGAAGACCAGTAACTGCCGGTGTCCTGTACAACAAGCCCTGTGACACATACCGCTGAAACAGAGGTGAATAGTGCCTCATGAAAAGGAGTCTGTGTTCCGGAAACCGAAGAGACCGGAAGCATCAGCAGCAGTGCGCCAACAAAAATGACAGCGGCAAAGCCCAGTACAATTAATTTAAAGGAGGAAAGTCTTTTCTTCCTGTGAACCACTTTTGACATATGTTTAAATTTCTCCTGTATTTATTCTACGTATTATAACATCATCTACATAATAACGCATTTGTGAGGATATACGAATTTACAGTAAAATTTTTGTAAACTATTATGCGTTTGTATCAAAATGCGAAAACAATGGTGGGATTTGTAAGAATTGCAGTTGTAAATATATAATAACGGGGATCAGAATTTGTATGGAAGATGTGGAAAAAAGAATGGTATCAGAAACTCAAAAGGATACATGTTGATTATTTACAGAATAGAGAGAAAGTTCATCACCTTGTTGTGAAAAATTATATAAACTTATATAGGGTGTAGGAAGTTGTATGAGCAATGCATTTTTTAAAACTTTCCACAGAAGAAAAAACGAAAAATCTGGAACTGGCGAAGGCAGTTTTACAGGCAGAGACCAACAAACAGCTGAAGGATTACCGGATTCCGGCAGAGAAGTACGGCATGCGAATATATAAATCTGTACGAAAAAATTAAAATATGGGACATATGTGGGAAAAAGTTATGAAAAGATCCTGCGAGAAACAGGGGAGTGGACATATGTAAAAAAATTTGATGAAAAAGTCCCTTGAGAGACTGAAAACGGGATGTATACACCAAAAATAAGACAAAAAGTCCCATAGTGATTTCTAAATGGGACATAATTGCAAAGAAAGTTGCTATATATCCTGAAGAGATAAATTGCCGGGATATCTATGTAAAGAAAAATTTTATATGTCCCAACAGAAGGGAGGTGCGGGATATATGAATTTACTTTTTTCCGATATATCCCATTGTTAAAAAATATAAAAATTTACTTTACATGAGAATGAAGTTGTGTTTTAATAACGTCATATTAATGCACAGAAAGGAGAGGTTTTTATAACAATTTATTATCAGATTCTTTCGGAGAAGAGAAGGCTTACGAAAGAATTACAACAAATCAGTGAAGAACTATTGCATCTTCCTGATGGAAAAATTATTTGTGTTCACAATGGAAACCGGGTGAAATGGTTTCACAGTGACGGTCACACACAGACGTATATTCCAAAAAAACACAGAGAATATGCACAGCAGTTGGCATACAAAAGATTCTTATTGGAAAAACAGACAGAGTGTAAAAAAGAACTGTATGCATTAGAACTTTATCAACGACATGCAGTTGGTGAAAATAAAAAGTCGGACAGGTTTCTTTCAGAAGATCCGGCGTATCAGGAATTGCTCTGTCCATTCTATCAGATGGTTACGCAGGAAGAACTTATATGGAGTGATACTTCCTATCCTAAAAATCCCAATTATCCCGAACAATTGAAGTATAAAAGCTGTAAAAATGAATATGTACGATCCAAGTCAGAAGCATTGATTGCAATGAATTTGTATATGGAAAAAATTGCATACCGTTATGAGTGCGAATTAAAAATCGGGAAGGCAGTGTTTTATCCGGATTTTACAATTCTTCATCCGCTGACAGGAAAAGAAATTTACTGGGAACATTTTGGGAAGATGGACTTGCCTGAATATGCAAAGAATGCCGCGGATAAGTTACATATGTATGCGAGAAATGGGATATATCCGGGAGATCGGCTGATTACAACATATGAGACTATGGAGCAGCCGCTGGATACTGCAATTGTGCAAAAGTTAATTACTTATCATTTTAAATAATTCTGAAAGGCAGGAAAATGAGAGTATTTTGCTCTGGAAATTTATATACAGGGTATGTTGATAAACAAATAAGTATCATCTGATAAAGATTTTGTGGCGGTATTAAAAGGTGGGACATATGCAAAAAAAGGCGAGGAAACCTCCCACAGAAATCCCAAAGTAGGACATATGCCAAAAAAGGCAAGGAAACCTCCCACAGAAATCCGAAAGCAGGACATATGCAAAAAAAGGCGAGGAAACCTCCCACAGAAATCCAGAAACGGGACATAATCAGAAAGAAAATCTGCATATGTCCCAACAAAAGGAAAATGTGGGACATAGTCAAAAGAAAATCTGCATATGTCCCAACAAAAGGAAAATGTGGGACATAGTTGAAAGAAAAAGCTCCATATGTCCCACATCCTATTTAAGTTTACCTGAAATAAAATTTGAATAAAGTTTGTCAGGTTAGGGTGTGAGCTTTTCAATTTTTTTGTGATGGTCAATAAATCAGCCACCATTTTTACAAGGTTTAATCAAACTCAAGTTCTTCATCTGCAGATTCTGAAACAGACGTTTTGTGAATATGTCGGTCAATTAAATTTTTCGGAACAGAGATGTCTTCTTTTATCAGTAAATCCAGTCATACAGGGGACGTATGATATAAAAAGTCTTGCGACCTTCCAATAAAGACTGCGGACCTAATGGGTCAGCAGTTCTTCATAAATCCCCTTTGTCTGGGTATCGTCTACACCGCCCATATAGTAAGTTTTCCCATTTGCGGAAAATTGGATGAACGCATCATTTTCTGGATTTAAGAAAACATTGACATCCTCCCCTCCGGAGATGGTAAATGTGCCTTTTTCCAATGTATCCATGCTGGTGCCGTATGTTCTGGTCCAGTCCGGCAGATCACTTGCGGTAAGAAGAGTGGGATCTTTGATTTCACTAAGCGGAATCTGATAATCTGTTTTCAGATGCTGTGCGCATAGTGTGTGGTTTTGGATCACCAGATCAATGGGAGTAAATTCCTCCTGAATCAGCCATATGCATAACAGAGGGCAGGAAAGCATCATAATGGCACTGAAAATAGTAAGTCCTTTTCCGAGGGATGTGGCCATATTTACCGTTGTCCCGATGCCGACGCGCTGTTCTACCATCGTATGGGGATCGGACGGATTGTAGTAGAGGATGCCGCCGATCCAGTTTCTGTCATCATTTTCATCGCTGGTCAGATTCCGTTTCTGTGCATAGCTCCGGTCAATTTTTTTCAGCTTTATCATGCAGAAAATGCACAGCAGGAGTAAAAGCAGTGTATAAACAATCATGCCGGCGATGGAACATATTCCCATGTGTCTGGCAGACAGGGTAAGGATCTCCAGAAACAGGATCAGTGCCGTGTTCAGCCAGCAGGAGATCAGCCAGAAGTTCTTCCAGAGGTTTTTCTTTGCGCGTGCATAATTGATATTCACGTCACTGTCCGTACTGATGACGGAAACCGGCTGGCGGTCTATCCATACAGCTGCAAGCCAGAAGACCAGCCCGCAGGAGGCACCGATCAGACAGGAAATCCCAAGCCCGCTGGACTTTGGAAGCAGCAACAGGGCACTTGCAATACTGATGATATTTGGCAGGAAAAACGGGAGAAACAGGACTTTTCTTACGGAGCCAGCCTGTTTTAATTCCACATAATGTTCCGGCTGCCGGTCTTCGTACAGATGGTTTTGCGTTTTCCATGTTTTCAACCGGTGATTCGCACGCATGATCGGCAGGGAAAGCAGAAAAATCGCTGCCAGAAGCCAGAACATCCAGATGGTAAGCTGAATGGACATATGGGAGGTCAGCAGACTTACAAATGGAACAATCGCAAGGAGAATGGCGTAGTAACGCATTTCCTTTTTAAATTTTTGCCGGATGTCTGCGACGGTGGCATCTTTTATCCATTCTTTTTTCATGTTTACGGCAAACAGGCGTCCGTTCTCATACTTATTTTGTGTGGAAAATAAAAACAGCATGATAAAGACGATCGGATACATGGTTGCAAAAAAGATAATATTCATAATCATAATCATAACAATCACCCCTTATAGATGCGTTTGCATAAGTCGAAAAATTCTGTCTGCGTCATGCCGCTTACTTTCGCTTCGGAAATGATCTGGCGCAGCAGTTCCTGGGATTTTTCCGACAATTCTTTATTCGTTTCAAATTCCTGCCGCACGCGGGCACCGCTTCTGCGGTCGGTGTAGATGTAGCCCTCCTGTTTTAAGAGGGTGTAGGCTTTGCTGACGGTCATGGAGTTGATACCGATCTCCTCTGCCAGTGCCCGCACGGTGGGAAGTTGTTCGCCCGGAGCAAGCCGCCCGTCCGAAATGCCGAGCACGATCTGATTGCGGATCTGCTGGTAGATCGGAATCTCGGAGGCATCATTGATGGAAATTACCATGTTTTCTCCTTCCGTAAATATCATACAGTATTTTGTATTAGCTACAATAATACAAACAATACAAAATGTCAAGTAAAACAAGAAGGAATCTCAGGCATTGAAAAATAAATAAAAAATTGAATAATAGGTTATAGAAGGAAGGGAAATTATTCTATGAAAAAATCAATGATCTATCGTGTATTGATCTATATTGCAGGATTATTAATTCTGGCGATGGAATCGTACAGGCGATTGCGGATTGTATTCACAGAAGTGTCGGATTTACGAAGAACTGTTTTGATGTGCTCAACGTGACAATTACGATTGCGATCAGTCTGGTCTGCACCGGGCGGTTGCATGGGATCGGGATCGGAACAGTGCTTGCCGTGATCCTTGTAGGGCGTACGATTGCGGTCTTTAATCATTTTACAAAGGAAAAACTGACGGCACTTGCCGGAATCGAGGAGTAAACAGGCGGTTACTTTTCCAGTGGAATTACTGCAAACGGGGAGCGTTCCCTGTTGTAGGTATGCAGTAAACCATCTGGAAAATTTCAAACCGCAATCTACATAATCAATTCTAAAAATATTCGTTTTCTATATAGTATAAAATAATCAGGAAATTCTCAGGAGAATAATTATTCAATCAATTTCATTTCAGTTTTCGTGAGCTCAAGTCAGGGCATATTTCGAGCGTGGTGGTGACGAAAATAAGACTATACTATTGAATCAGAAGCATCTGATACCTATCTTGTACTATCTTTTTTGGTCAGTCAGTTGTTATATATATATAGTTTTTGATTGTGTGCTGTTTAAACTGACACCTGTGGATGTCGAAGCAAAAATCGTATGATGTTTATAAGTAGGCAAATATGGATGCATTTTCCTAGAATATTGCGAAGAATAATATAATACTTTACACAGAGATTTTAATTTTCTGAAATGAACACGAGTACAAATATTGCAAATAGTAAAAATGCACAAAAAACTAATGGGAAATATGACACTACAGACAAAAATGCAAAAGAATATTGACATTAACAAGAACAGGTAATATATTTAATTTACAAGATAAATGTACACGTGTACAACACGACGCAGCAAGAATAGTTGAAGGTTATTTGCTTGACGAAGCAGAATAATTGGACATATTTCAGAATGGAGGATATATGAATAAGTTTAAAAAGTTTATGGCATTGGGATTGGCGGCAATGATGGTTACATCACTTGTAGCCTGTGGTGGATCAACAGGTAATGCAAAAAATAAGAAATCAGATTCATCAAAAGGGACAACAGTTACTTTCTGGAATAGCTTTACCGGAGCTGATGGAGATATGCTGGTAAAGATGGTTGATAAATTCAATAAGGAAAATACTGATGGAATCAAAGTAAAGATGGATATTTCATCAGATTTTGACAGCCAGTTATCAACAGCATTTGCAGCTGGCGAAGGGCCAACAATGATTCTTAGCTCAAGTGCTTACAGATTTACATATGGGGACTATTTGCAGGATGTTAGTGATGTGTTTGATAAGACAGATTTGAATAAGGATGATTTTATTCAGTCATATTTGGATTATTGTTCTGATGGTGATAAAACATATTTCGTCCCATTCCAGGTAGTTGGATACTATATGTACTGGAACAAAGATCTGTTTAAAAAGGCTGGTCTTGACCCTGAGACACCTCCTACATCATGGGATGAGTGGCAGCAGGATGCAGCAAAGATTTCTGATTCAACCAAAAATATTTACGGCTCAGGAATTTCTTATGATTATGCCTACCAAATTGCACACATTATGCAGAGATTTGGGGGATTGGCTGTTACTGATGATAATGGAACGTGGAAGGCTAATTTTGAAAATAATGCGGGATATGAGAATTTCCTTAACATGTACAAAGATATGGTGGACGATGGCGATAATCCTCTTGAAGCAGATACGGATTCAATGATGAGTGCTGGACAGGTTGGAATTACTGTTGGAGGTCCTTGGGTAACAGCAGGACTTGACACTGCCGGGGTGGATTATGGTATCGGGCTTATTCCACAGGGCGATGCAGGAGATATGAATTCTGTTGAGGTTATTGGATTTGGTATTACAACAGCAGCAAGTGATGCCGAAAAAGAAGCTGCTTATAAATTCATCAAGTGGTGGAATACCCAGGATAAAGATGGAAGCAGTCCTGCTTTAGAGTGGTCTCTTCAGAATGGATTCCCGGCATATACATATTCAGTTCAAAATAACAAAGAATATAAGGCTAATAAGAAACTGAGCGCCATGTCGGCAGCTAATCCGGAAGCTCCTACAGATTTTATAGTTGATTCAAACTTCCCTGGCATTAATTCTGTATTATCAGATGTTATTCCAGAGATGATCAACTCAGTGGCATTTGGTAATTCATCGGTTGAAGATGCGTTAGCAAAAGCTCAGAAATCGACCCAGAAGATAGTTGATAAATACAACAAATAGCAGGAAACATAAATAGCAAAAGAAGGGGCGGCTTTAATAAAAGGTCGCCCTTTCAATAGAAAGGTTGAAGTAATAGATGGAAAAAATAAGAAAGTATTGGAATAGACCATCCAGAAGTGCATATGTTTTTATCGCTCCTTCAATAATTTTATTGATATTATTCAATATAATTCCCTTAATTATGGCATTTGGTTTAAGCTTTTTTGATGTCCCTATTACGATGAATCATGCTACATTCGTAGGATGGGATAATTTTGTAGAAGCATTTCATGATCCACGCTTTATAAACAGTTTAAAGGTTACTGCGATTTTTACAGGCATTGAGGTACCTGTGCAAGTATTAGGGGCCTTGGTAATAGCAGCATTTATTAGCAAAAATAATAAGAGAAATAAGTTTTTACGTGCAGTGTACTTTCTCCCTGTTATTTGTTCTGCAACTGTAATAGGTATTATGTGGAGAATGATTTTACATTCAAATATAGGCTTTATAACGGCTGCTTTACAGTCAATGGGATTAGGAAAAATTAATTTTATGAATACTCCGGGACTTACAATATTTGTAATCTCGTTTATATCAATATGGAGAAGCTTTGGTATTTCGACAATAATATATGTTACTGCAATCCAGCAGGTATCACCTTCATTATTTGAAGCAGCTCAAATGGATGGGGCGGGAAAAATTCTTCAGTTTTTACATATAACAGTTCCTTCCATACGGCCTACATTCTGGTATATCATGATGACCAGATTTGCAGGTGCTCTTCAGATTTTTGATATCATATATGTAACGACAAACGGTGGACCAAATTATACTACAGAGTCAACTGTTAGTTATATATATTCAAGAGCGTTTTCATCAAATTCAAGCATGGGATATGCATCGGCAATGTCGGTAGTACTTTTCATTATTATTATGTTCATTACTGTCTTGATGTATAGAAGAATGGTAAAGGAGGACTAACGGTATGAAAAAGAAAAAGACGATAAGTATTGGGAAAGTATTCTTTAATGTACCGGTTGCTTTGATATTGATCATAATTGCTTTGCTGGTTTTAGTGCCGGTCATTTGGATGACATTTAGTGCTTTCAAGACAGAAAGAGAGATCATTTCATGGCCACCTACATTTATTCCTAAAACATTTACACTTGAAAACTTTGTGGACGTGCAGGGGCGAATTAACATTATTCGTTATATTGCAAACTCTGTAATATATGCAGGTGTAACAACTGCTTTAGCTGTTGTCGTAAATAGTATGGCTGGATATGCATATGCATTTTACGAATTTAAAGGTAAAACAGGAACATTTTTGATGACATTGGCAACAATGATGGTTCCTTTTCAGGTAATTATGGTTCCGTTATTCCTTGTTGTATACAAGATGGGAATGTATGACACTTATTGGGGACTTATAATTCCGAGAGTGGCAGTTGCTGGTTCAATATTTATGATGAGAGCTGCGTTTACGGGGATACCGAAAGAAATGGCAGAGGCAGCCAGAATTGATGGCCTGTCGGAATTTGGAATATTCTGGAAAATTATGCTTCCGCAGGTAAAACCAGCGGTAATAACATTGGTTATTTTAAGTGTTAATGGCTCTTGGAATGATCTGTTATGGCCGATGATTGTTACAAGCAGTACAGAAATGAGAACACTTGCAAATGGATTAGCATTATTTATAGGACAAAATACTATTGAATATGGTGCTGCTTTTGCAGGAGCACTTGTTTCATTACTGCCGATGTTTGTACTTTATATGTTTGGACAGAAGTACTTTGTTGAAGGCATGAGCAGTGGTGGATTAAAAGGATAGGAGTTGAGGAAGATGGAAACTACAAAAGTAGTATGTAATAAAGAATTTCAAATTGACAGAGTAGATTCTAGATTGTTTGGCTCTTTTCTTGAGCATATGGGAAGAGTCATATATTCTGGAATATATGAACCTGACAACAAGAATGCTGATGAAGACGGCTTTAGGCAGGATGTGATTGATCGCGTAAAAGAAATGAATGTAACAACAGTACGTTATCCAGGTGGTAATTTTGTTTCTGCATACCATTGGGAGGATGGTGTTGGGGCTAAAGAAAAGAGACCGCATAAACTTGATCTTGCATGGAGGTCAATTGAAACAAATGAATTCGGTACAAATGAGTTTATGAAATGGGCCAAAAAAACAAATGTTAATCCTATTTTTACGGTAAATTTAGGAACACGGGGTGTTGAAGATGCTGCACATTATCTTGAATACTGTAATTTTTCTAGCGGAACACAGTATAGTGACATGCGTAAATCTCACGGTGTAGATGAGCCATACGGAATAAAAATGTGGTGTTTGGGGAATGAGATGGACGGAAGCTGGCAGATAGGACACAAATCAGCGGAAGAGTATGGAAAGATTGCGGCTGAGACCGGAAAGGTTATGAAGTTGATAGATCCTGATATAGAACTGATTGTATGCGGAAGTTCTCTGTCAAGTATGGATACATATCCTGAGTGGGATATGGAAGTATTGGATAAAACTTATGATGTTGCAGATTATCTGGCACTGCATCAGTATTATGCAGGACAGGAAAAGGGAACAAAAACTTTTCTGGCACAATCGGTTGATATGGAAGAGTATATTCATACTATTAGATCTGTTGCACAGGTTATCAAGCAAAAAAAACGTTCTAAAAAAGATATGAAGTTTAGCGTTGATGAGTGGGGCGTATGGGCTGTGCCAAGCAATACTGTAAATAATGAAATTGATGAGAAACCATGGCAGATAGCACCCGCAATCAGTGAACAGATTTACACCCTTGAAGATGCGTTATTGTTTGCAGAGATGCAGATGGTAATAATTAGAAATGCAGATGCAATTAAAATCGCATGCCAGTCACTTCTTACTAATATAAGTGCATGTATTATGACAGAAAAGGGTGGGGGGCATTGGTTACAGACTATATATTATCCATTTTATTATTTCGCAAATTACGCTAAGGGGATAGTTTTAAATGTCTCGAGTACTGGGCCAGTATATGACTGTAAAGAATTTAACAATGTGCCTTATGTAGATTCTATTGTTGTATGGAATGATGAGGATGGAGAGTTAGTCTTTTTTGCAGTAAATCGTGATGAAGATAATAAACAGAAAGTGTCACTTCAATTGTCGGATTTTGAAGTAGATAGTGTAATCGAAAGTATCGGTATGACAGCAGCAGATAAAAAAATGACAAATCAATTTCAGCATGATGCTGTTAAACCGGAAACAGTTGACAATGTGAAACTGGGCAATGGGGAGGCGAAAGTAGTATTAAAACCATTATCATTTAATGTGGTTAGATTAAGAATAAATCAGTAACAGGAATATATAGTGAATCCTGAGAAAATCGTGAGTTCATTGATGATAACAGGCGATTATGGTATACTCTGACTAGAAATATACGGGGGTACGGATATGGCAATTACAGTAAATCAGATAGCAGAGCAGTGTGGTGTTTCCAGAACGACAGTTCTTAGAGCATTAAATGGTGGAAGTGTGTCAAAGGACACTAAGGAACGAATATTGCAGGTTGCTAAAGATAATAATTATCGCCCGAATCTTCTGGCTAGGAGCTTAAATCATGGAAGAACAATGTCACTTGGGGTTGTAACAATCAATATCGAAAACATGTACTTTGTACAATCATTAAATACTATTAATAAAGAGGCTGATAAAAGAGGATATTTTACTAATATAGTAGTTTGTGATGATAGCCTTGAATGGGAGAAAAAACTTATTCAGGGTTTGGCTGAACGTCAAATGGAAGGGATATTGATTAACCCAATAAACAAAGGAAAAGAATTTGAAGATTTTCTCTTATCACTGCATGTTCCGGTAGTATGTATTGGCAATCAGGTATCAGAAAAGATTACAACTGTGCAGGTAAATGAAATGGTTGCGACCATGGATGCGGTAAAACATATTGTATCAAAGGGCTATGAGAAGATTCTGTTTATCTGTCCTCCGCTTGAGATGAAAGAAGTGAAAAATACTTATACGCATGAGCAGAGAGAATTGGGATTTAGAAATGCTATGGGGATGTATCCAGATGTAAATATGCATGTAATTGGAAAAAATGAATTTTTACAAGAAGTGCAAACAGTTTGCAAAAATAATCTGGATAAAAGAACCGCTTTTCTTTGTTCAGGAGACAGCTATGCATTGATGATAATGCAATGGGCTGCTAAGGAAGGCTATGAAATTCCAAAAGATTTTGGATTAATGGGATTTGATGATATCAGTGTTTTACAATATATTTCTCCAAAACTTACAACGGTTTCGACAAATGTTGAGGGAGTTGCATCTACTGCGGTAGTGGAACTTATCCAACAGATAGAATCAGAAGTATATTCGCCTAAGTCTATATATTTGAATCACAAAATATTAGATAGAGATACATTATAATTACCGTATTCATATTTCCTGTGCGAATAAAGGAGATATGAATATGAATAAGAACAATTATATAGAAACTGAGTACAATAAACCATTTATTAGACAGCGTGCAGATCCATATGTGTATAGGCATTCGGATGGAAGCTATTATTTTACAGCTTCCGTGCCGGAGTATGACAGAATAGTATTGCGACGGAGTAATACTTTAAACGGGTTAAGAGAGTCAGATGAAGTAACTATATGGAAAAAGCATGATAAGGGAATCATGAGCGTGCATATTTGGGCACCAGAGATTCATTATCTAGACAATAAATGGTTTATTTATTATGCAGGAGGAGATATTGATGATATATGGGCTATAAGACCATATGTGTTAGTGTGTGAAGGACAGAATCCGTTAAATGATCCGTGGAAAGAACTTGGAATGGTAAAGGCAACTGATGCTTTTTCTTTCAATGATTTTTCATTGGATATGACGGTGTTTGAAAACAAAGGTAAGAGATATTGTGTATGGGCTGAGAAAGTAAATATCGGTAAGAAAATATCTAACTTGTATATTGCAGAGATGAAGTCTCCTACAGAACTTGCTACAGCGCAAGTACTTTTATCCTCTCCTGATTATGAATGGGAAAGGGTTGGTTTTTGGGTAAATGAAGGACCGGCAGTAATCAAACATAATGGAAAGATTTTCTTGACATATTCAGCAAGTGAAACGGGAGAATGCTATTGTATGGGAATGCTGAGCATTGGCGAAAATGAAGAGATTTTGAATCCTCGTGCTTGGAAGAAGGAATGTAATCCTGTTTTGAAAACTGATGTTGATAAGCAAATATATGGACCAGGACATAATTCGTTTGTAAAAGATGAAACAGGTAATGATGTAATGATTTATCATGCCAGACAGTATGATGAAATTATAGGTGATCCGTTGTATGATCACAATCGTCATGTTTATCGGATGAAAATAAAATGGAATTCAAGAACTGAACCCGTTTTTAACTATGGCAATAACTTTTAACATGATTTTCAGAAAGAATAAGGAGGAGTCACTAAAACAAGCAAATATAAAAACAGACCGCCTAAGTGAAAAATCAAAGCGGCTAAATTTCCATACCGAAAATACATCGAAGATCTGGAAATGAATCTTCTCCCGGAAGGAATGCGAAAATGCCTACCGGAGCTGTGTACGCTGGATTTTATCAGAGAAGGAAAAAACATCATTATGACCGGCAATCCGGGAACCGGGAAAACGCACACGGCTATCGGACTTGGAATAAAGGCCTGTGAACAGGGCTATCGTGTCCTGTATACAACAATTCCTTATCTGGTAACAGAACTAAAAGAAAGTAATAGCAAGCAAAAACTCCGCACATATCAGAAACGCTTTGAAAAATACGATCTGATCATAGCTGATGAGTTTGGTTACATATCTTTTGATCGGGAAGCTACTGATTTGTTATTCACAGTCCTTTCATTAAGGGCATCCCAGAAATCAACCATTATTACTTCAAACCTTACATTTGAGAGATGGGACGAAATCTTCGAAGATGCCGCCATTACAAGTGCAATCGTTGATAGGCTTACATACAAAGCTTATCTGATTGATATGGAAGGCGATTCCTACAGGCTCCGTGAAACTCTGCGGAACAACGGAACCGACTTCGAAACAGTAGTAAAATAGTAACTGCACCTGTGGCAGTAATGCTGCAGGTGCCAAACTTGGTCTATAGTGACCTAGTTTTCAATGAGCGGTTGACCGAATTTTCGGTTGACAAATACAGCAAGTATTTATTACAAAATAAAAAGATCTCAGGATTATTCCTAAGACTGAGATTTTGATTATATAATAACACTGACTAAAATGCCCTTCTATTTTACTGAATTTCTTCTCCATTTTCATTTAAAAACTTGTATTGTATATCATAATCAGATGGAATATTTGACATGTACAAATAATATACAAATGGAATATTATTAATTTCTATATTTTTGGTTATATCAGCTCCATTTCGTGGCGATATGACAGCCTGTATGGTACTAACATTTTCATTATTGCAGACTATGATATATCCGGTATTCAGTTTACCTAACCTTAATTGCCATCCTATATCATTCAAGGAAATGGCATTTTTATATTTATATTTTCCATCCTGATTTTTGGAAAACTGTGCTGCATAATAATGATATGTTTTGTCGTTTTCCCCTGTCATTCCGACAACTATGGTAGTATCATTATCTACAATACGGCCACACTCTATCATATCAACTTCAGCAGATATATTTTCTTTTTCTTTCACAACATCTAACATTTCATCAGGTGTACTCACTTTTTTTCCGCAAGCAGCAAGGCATATCGCCAAAGAAAGGATAAGTAAAACGGTTACTTTTTTCATCTTATTCCTCCGTTATCATTGTGATTAAATTACTCTTTTTCGTAACATTCATTATCTATATAGTATAAAAAAAATCAGAAAGTTTTCAAGAGAATAAAATTATCAAAATTGATAGAAAAATGTTGTTTTGGTCGTAAAATCTTGAAACTTGCGTAAAATAGTTGTAATTTGTATATCTTTATGTTATTATCCAACTATAACCTAAAACTATAATCTTAGTTTATACTCAAAAATATTATCAATGTTAACGATGAAAGGGGAAAATATGGAAGAACTGACTACAGCGGAATCCATGGTGATGAAAACAATCTGGGATCATCCCCATGAAATGGCACTACAGGAAATTATGAAACTGACAAACGAAACATACGGGAAAGACTGGAAATCCCAGACCGTATCAACTTATATTGCAAAGCTGGTGAAAAAGGGCTTTCTAAGGATGAACCAGAGCGGACGCAATGCCACATATGAGATCATAATACCGGAACTTTCCTATCAGCAGGAGCAGAGTCGCAAATTTGTAAAATTCTGGAACCGTGGATCGGTTGCACAGTTTTTAACTGCTTTTTATAAAGATCATAAACTTACCAAAGAGGAAATAGAGGAGTTGAGAAAGAGCATTGATGAACTGGATCAATAATTTGTTTTACATGGGGCTGTTTACTGCACTTACAGGCAGTATCGCATTTGCGGTATATGCAGTTGTTGCAGGCGTTTTGGATGGGTTAAAAAAATACCGATATATATATGGGCTGTTGCTTGTGGTGTTACCGTTCTGGCTGTTTCCGGGGCTGTTTCTTCTGTTGTATGTCACGCATTACCGCAAAATGGGGGAGGCACTGTTTATCAAGGGACACCTGTTTCAACTGACACCTGTGATTGCGCACATAGAGTGTGTGGCGGCAGTGGTCTGGCTGCTTGGTGCAGCAACGGTTCTTGTGCTTCATTTGGTTCGTTATTACCGGGTGGAACATTACATAAAAAAGCACCGGATGCCGGCGGAAAAACGGCTGCAGCTCGTTGCGGCAGGGACAAAGGAGCGTTTAAAGATCCGGGGAAATGTAGAAGTGTATTGCTGCTATGGTATTTTTTCCCCGATGGTGCTGGGGTTATTTCATAAATGGATTGTATTGCCGGTGAGGGATTTTTCTCCGGAGAGTCTGCAGATTGTGCTTACGCATGAGTTTGTACATGTGCGGCAGCACATCCTGACGTTGAAATGTGTGGGCAGAGTGCTGGAAGATTTATTCTGGTATAATCCGCTGATCTATATTTTCAATCGCAGGCTGGATTTCTGGTCGGAAATGGCATGCGACATGGAATGCTGCCGTGATTCCGAAAATGTTTTTTCTGTCGGACAGTATTTTCGTGCAGCACTTGAACTGCTTACGGAAGAGACCCGTCCTCTCGAATTTCCGTTTTCCATGTTTGGAGCGCAGAATCATTTACAGGAGCGTATCCGCCGGATGAAGCAGTACCGAAAACAAAAAGAGATGAAACCACTGGCTGTTTTGGCAAGTTTTATTTTGGTTTTTCTTGGCAGTATCTGCTTTACCTGTGGAGCCGGCATCGGTACACAAAAAGCTGTACAAAAAATCTATGCAAAGACTGTACAGCAGAAAAAAGTGAATGTACAGATGGAGGTTATGGACAATCAGGTCTGCTATGCGACGCAAATAGAGACAGATCCGGATGCCAGACACAGTTATATGGTAAAGGAAGAACCGTATGATGTTTATAAACAGGCAGTTATGGATGCATTTCCTGAGGATATTACAGAGGATAGCATAAAACTTTCCGCAGAGATTCCAAAACAGACGTTATGCAAATGGGCGGTTAAAGGAAAACCACAGAAAATCAGCATCACGGTCGATAACATCCGCGCAGACAAAACAATTTGTGTGGGGATTCTGACATCCGCCCATAAACGGGTCTATATTGAGGCAAATGGAGAGGTGGGACAGTTATTTGAAACATCCGACAAAGAATTTATACGGAGTGTTTTTATAGAAAATACGGATGTAGATACGGTTAAGATTTCCGGGATTGCTACAATGTTAAGCGATTCAGAGCAGAATGCAGGAAATACACAGCGATAGAAAATCAAAAATTGTAATTTTTTGTATGAGGTAAGTATGGAGTTATATCATGCAAGTAAGAGAGCAAAAAGACAGATATATTTTTTGCTCTCTTTTTGCTGTATCGAAAATTTAAGACAAAAATAAAAAGAACAATTCAAAAAACATGGCATATTGATGTCAAAAATCTTCGGATAAAATAAACATGAAACGGATGTCAATAAATATAAAATTCGGAATATGTAGGGAGGCGTATTGCTATGAAACATAAAAACATTAAAATTGCACTCAGTGTTTTTCTTACAGCATTTGCATTTGGGTTAAATATTACAGGAATATCACCGGTTTTGGGAGTCCTGAATACAAAATATCATGCATATGGGACCAGTATGGTTCAGATGCTTCAGACACTGCCATATCTGTTTATCATGGTGGGATCTTTTTCAATTGGATGGCTAACGACAAAGATCAGCAAAAAAAAGATTATTATGGCAGGATTGCTTATCATAGGTGTGTGTGGCATAGTTCCGTTTTTTACTGAAAGTTTTACCATTTTATTTATATCAAGACTGCTGATAGGATTTGGCTTTGGAGTGACAGGACCATTGAACACAGCGGTTGTTGCGGATTTTATTGAACCTGAACACAGAGCCGGATTTATGGGACTGCATGTGGTTGGAATGGGCGTAGGAGCCATGCTTGGCAATTTAATTGGAGGAATGTTTGCAGGAATTGGTTATAAATATTTTTATCTGGTTTACCTTATTGCATTTTTCTCGGCTTTCGGTGTGGCGGTTAACCTGAAGGAAACGGCACCGTTAAAAGGAGAGAAAGTATCTGACATGAAAATGACAGGAATTGTCTGGTTACTTTCACTGACTTCTTTTGCACATACATTGTTTATTAATGCGTATAGCACCAATATTGGGATTTATCTGGCAGATAATATTACATCAGATACAGGCACAACAGGTATTGTGACAGCGGTGAATTCTGCTTTTGCATTGATTTGTGGGATGACATTTTCCAAAATATCCGGCTTGTTAAAAGAATATACACTTCCGGTTTCCATTTTGATTGCGGCAGTGGGATATGGTATTTTATTTTTGGTTCCTGGAATTGCCGGAGTGTATATTGTAAGTGCCCTGTGTGGAGTTTCTCTAAGCTGTTTTATGGCAATTGCAAGCTATCTGTTGTCAATATCAGTCAAAAAAGATGCGGTGGCCAGAGCCAGTGGTATATTTTCTATTGTTGGTGGAGTAGGAGGATTGATTGCGCCTGTATTTATGGGAAAAATTGCATCTGCGGTCTGGCATGAAAATACGCCGGAGAATCAGTTTACAATTGCTTTTTGGGGAATGTTGATAATTGGAGTAATTGCGTTTCTGGGAGTCATCCGAAAGAAAAAGAAATTTTTGGAAGCATAAAGATAATACTGAAAATATAGGGGAGAGCAAAAAAAGCAGGCTTATTTTTGCTCTCTTTTTTTATGCGGAACAAAAAATAGCAAAATTTGTGTATGAAATCATACATATCAAAATAGAAGATTGAAAGAAAAGAAATATAATTAAGAATGATGGTATGGGATACACGAAAGGGACAGCTATGGAAAACATAAGAAAATTAATGCAGTTTTATTTTTTAACAGAATCAGGAACATCGGATCATTATCATCAGAATCCGGAATTGTTTTATATTTTAAAGGGAACACTGGAAGTAAAAATTGACGATAAGGTGTATGAACTCCGGCAGGAAGATATTGTTTTGATTAATGCCAATAAACGTCATACAATGACCGGAAAAGAGGGAATTCTTGCAGCAAGATTCGAAATTGATTTCCACTTACTTGCCGAATATATGGGAACAATGCAGCTTCTGTTCTGGTGCAATACTATAGTGGATAAAAATGCCGCATATGATGAACTGCGAAAGGTATTGGATCAGATTCTTGCCAGATATTTTGAACGGGATGAAAAAGGTGCATTTGATCTGAATGCACTGTACTTTCAGGCTGCCCATATTCTGACAAGCAATTTTTTGATTAATATGGATGATTCCAGATTTGAAAACTGGGATTCACAAAACCGTATCCGTATCAAAAATATACAAAACTACATACAGGCAAATTACCAGAGCCAGATCAGTCTGAATGATCTGGCACAACGCTTATATCTGTCAAATGCTTATTTGTCAAAATATATAAAGAAGAATCTTGGAATGACATTTATCGAATATCTGAATAATGTCCGGTTATTCCATGCAGTGGATGAAATACTTTATACGGAAAAAAATATAACACATATTGCGCTTGATAACGGATTTCCTACATCAGCGGCATTTACAAAAGCATTTCGGGAGAGCTATCATGAAGCACCAAGCGAATACCGGCGAAAAATGCAAAAGATAGAGCAGGAAGAACATGATGAAAAAGAATTAAACGAAAAAAACAGAGACCGGATCATTTCCTATCTGCGCATAAGAGAAAAGGGCGAAATACCGGAGGTTTCGTCAGAAGAACTGTGTGATGTGTACGCAGATAAATCGGAAAAACATACTTCATGTACTTACAGAGCGTGTAATATAGGAGATGTATATTCAATACTCCAGTCGGATGTGCAGGAGCAGATTAAGTTAATCAAAAAGCGAACGGGAATGCAATATATACGTATATGGAATATTCTGTCTAAAGAATATTGCTTTGATGAAAATGACAGATATAATTTCAGAAAACTGGATCAGGTATTGGATTTTTTACTGGAAAATGATATGCGGCCATATATGGAGTTAGGAAATAAACCGTCCCTTTTTATGTATACACCGGAACGTTCGGTCAAGCAGGAAAAAACGGAGAAAGCAGAACAATATAAATATGAGATTTTTTGTAAAATTATACGTGAATTATGTATTCATCTGGTAAACAGATACGGAGAAGAGGAAATAGAGAAATGGTATTTTGAGTTCTGGAATGATCCTTTCTTAAACATATGCGAAGAAGATGGTGCTTATTATCAATATTTTGATGTCATTTACACAAATCTGAAAGCGATCTCCAATAATATTAAGGTTGGAGGTGCAGGAATTATATTGGGATATGAAACATGTATCTGCAATAAAATTTTTGGTATTTGGAAAAACAGGGACATCCATCCGGATTTTCTGTCGTTTTGTTCGTATCAGTATATTGCAGTTATTGAGAACGGGCAGAGATATGGAAGAAAATCCATTGACGAAAATTATATGAGTAATCAGATAGAAATTATGAAAGAAGTTATAAAAGAAAGCGGTTTGAATGTACCGGAATTACATATTGACGAATGGAATTTTACCGTTTCCAACAGAAATGTTATCAATGACAGTTGTGAACAGGCAGCCTATATTATAAAAAACTGTATGGATGTCTCCGACAGGGTTAATCTTATGGCATACTGGCACGCACTGGATACTTATTCTTATTACTATGACACGGATTGTGTTTTAAATGGTGATTCCGGTCTGATTACAGGAGATGGAATATGTAAACCATCGTTTTTTGCATTCTGGTTTTTAAATAGAATACAGTCAAATTTATTAAAAAAAACAGCACATGCCATGGTTACAGGAAACGGACGTAACAATTATACGATAGTATGCCACAATTATAAAAAGCTGACATCAAGATATGTGTTTTCGGAAGAAAATGAGATTGAGATTGAAAATATCAATCAATATACCGATGATGAAGACTCTCTGAATCTCAAATTCTGTTTTCATAATATAAAGAATGGAAAATATCAGATTAAACAATATTATGTAAACAGGAAGAATGGTAGTGTGCAGGATTTGTGGAGACAGCTGGGATATTCGAGGGAACTGGAAAACAGTGAAATTGATTATCTTAAGAGTGTGTCGATGCCGGGAATGAAAATGGAAACCGTTCAGGTGAAAAATGGAATTTTAACGCTGGAGAATATAATTATGCCACAGGAAATACGGATGATAGAAATTCTGTATCGATATAGTTATCCGGAATAAGGGAACAAAAAAATATATATATTTTTTGCTGTGATAAATTACGGAACAAAAAATACAGCAAAATAATGTATCATGACAGAGAAAAACACGGAAAGCGAATAAAGGCGATTAATAATAAACTGTACCTATCAACCGAGAAAAAGAGATGGAGGAAAAATATGAAGGTATTAGGAATTTCTTTTGGAAGAAAAAATCAGCGGAGTGATGTTTTGGTAAAAGAAGCATTATTTGCAGCAAAAGCGGCGGGAGCGGATGTGCAGTTTATTAACACGCTTACATTAAACATAGGACACTGCAGAGCCTGTGATTATTGCAGTCGTATGAGGGACAAGGGTGAAGTTGAAATTCACTGTTGTATGAAAGACGATTATCACATTCTTGAGGAAGCATGCCTGGAAGCAGACGGCATTATTATTGCAGCTCCGGTCTATGCGGTCGGAATCGTTGGACAGTTTAAAAATTTTGTAGACAGATTCGGACCTTCCCATGACAGGGCGGCATTGCTTGAAGAGAACAGAAAACGTAAAGAAGAAGGAAAGCCGGAACTGGATCCGAGATATTTCAAAGACAGATATGTGGGATATATTTCTGTCGGAGGTGCACAGACCCATAACTGGGTTGCTCTGGGGCTTCCGATGCTTGATCTGTTCAGCTTCTCCCTTTGCATGAAATGCGTGGGTCATGTGGATGCTTATGACCAGGGGCGTACCGGCCACCCATTACTTGACCAGGAGCTGATGGAAAAATGTTCAAAACTCGGAACTGCTGTTGCACAGTCTCTTGGAAAGCCATATGAAGAAGTAAATACCTGGGAAGGTGAAGAAGGAGTGTGTCCGGTCTGCCATAACAGTCTTTTAAGTGTTACCGGAACAACAAGGGTAGAGTGTCCGATCTGCGGCATCTGGGGAACTCTTTCTGTGAATGGAGAAAAAGTAAGTGTTGCTTTCAGTGAAGAGGAAAAAAACAGAGCCCGGAATACGACCATTGGCATTTATGAACATTACAATGAAATTCAGAATATGATCAAAGTGTGTGTGCCAAAACTGACAGCACATAAAGAGGATCTTGAAAAAAAGATGGAGAAGTATAAAAATTTTGAACAGGTAATTGAAAATATGTAATCAGTGATTGCGTTAGGAGAAAAAAGAATGGGAGAAAATTTAAATAAATATGGCATGAAGCCACTAACCAAAAAGAACTATTTTGTATATGGACTGGGTAATTTCGCTTCACAGCTTTCCTGGACAATGGTAAGTACATATCTTTCCATTTTTTATACAGATGTATTTGGGCTGGGAACAGGAGCTGTAGCACTTTTGATGTTAATTGCAAAGGTCTGGGATGGAATTAACGACCCGATGATGGGAACACTTATGGAACGTACACATACAAAATGGGGAAGATTCCGTCCATATATTGTTGTTGGAGCAGTATTCCTTGTGATTTTTACAATACTTACATTTACGGTTCCAGGATTCAGCAGTACAGGAAAACTTGTATACGCGTATATTACATACATTGGTCTTGGAATGTCATATACCATGACAAATGTTCCATACCTGGCATTACCGTGTGTAATGACACGGGACCCGAAAGAAATCAACCGGTTAAATGCGGCACAGATGATGGGAATGACAATCGGACAGATCGTTTTAAATCTATTTGTATTAAAGCTTGTGTTATGGTTTGGAAAAGGTAATCAGGCAGCAGGTTACCAGTCAACGGCTATTTTATTTGCATTGCTTGCACTCCCGATGTTCTGGGCAGTAGCTTATCTTTCCAAAGAGAAAATCACTGTAAAGAAAGAGGAACAGGGAGAAATTAAAGAAGGTTTAAAACTGATTTTACGTAACAAAAATCTGCTATGTACCATGTTGTATGCTTTTTTTAATATGTTCGGAATGTTGGGACGTATTTCTGTTGCGGTTTATTTTTACATGCACTGTGTACAGAATTTTACATACATTACTATTTTCATGATGATGCAGATGATTGTCGGAACAATTATCATGCCAGTTACACCGAAAATAATAGAAAAAATCGGCAACCGGAAGACGGCTATTCTTTCGATGCTTATTCAGGGAATATCACTTATCGTTTTATTTGTAGGACCATATGAGAATATTGCTTTTGATTTTGTCATACTTGCAATTTATGGTCTTGGATATATTGCAGGACCATGTGGTTCCTGTATGATGATTGATGCAATTGATGATTTTGATGACAAATATGGCGTAAGAAATGATGGTATGGCATTTTCCATTCAGGGTACTGCGACAAAGGTTGCGACTGCAATTGCTAACTCATTGTTCCTTGTGGTTATGGGGGCATTTGGTTATGCAGGAGGCGTGGAGATGACACCACATATTAAAGAAGGAATTAATCTGGCAGCAAACCTGCTTCCAGGAATCGTATTTTTTATCGGAATCATTCCGCTTCTGATTTATGATCTTGATAAACCGGGTTATATGGATGGTGTAAGAGAAAGGCTTGCGGAACGGGACAAAAAGAAACGGGAACATCAAAGTGAGTAATTATATGCGGAAAAAGACAACGGAAGAAATTCTGTTGTCTTTTTTCTTGACAAAATGTTATGGAATATTACAATTGAAAAAACGGGAGATGAATTGACATGGATACAAGGCATAGAATTATGAGTTTTGATTTTGTGACAGAAAAAAGAAAGGAAACACATTTTCACCAGAATCCTGAAATTATTTATGTTCTGGAGGGAACGGCAAGAGTAGAACTCGATTCAGATTCATATAAACTCCATAAAGGAGACTTTATTTTGATCAATGCAAATAAACGGCACTCCTATCAGGAAGCAGGGGGAGAACTTTTGCTTGCTGTTTTTTACATTAATTTTTCACTTATTGCGGAGTATATGGGCACCAATCAGCTTCTTTTCTGGTGTAATACCGTAACAGACAGAAGTGAAGCATATGATCAGTTAAGACATGCCCTTGACAGAATATTAAATAGATTTTATGACAGGGAAAAGGAAGGGGAAATTTATCTTAACAGCATTTACTATGAAGTGGTATATCTTTTGATGTCAAACTTCATGATACGTGGAGATGATGCAAGAATAAAAGAACAATTTTCGCCCGAAAATTCCCGGATTTTTGAAATTCAGAACTATGTTCAGGCCAACTACACCAAACCATTGAGTCTGAATGACCTGACGAGAAAACTATATTTATCAAATGCATATTTATCGAAGTATATAAAAAAACATTTTGGACTTAGTTTTCTGGAATATGTAAATAATGTCAGATTGTTTCATGCGGTGGATGAACTGATTTACAGTGACAAAAAGATTACAAGAATAGCAATGGATAATGGATTTCCTACAGCAGCGGCGTTCAATAAGGCGTTTAAGGAAATTTATCATCTCACACCATCGGCATATCGACAGAAGATGCATAATTCGGAGAATATTGATGAAAAAAAACAGGGGAAGGAAAAACAGGAAGTTGATCTGCGGGTTCGAAAGTATCTGGAAGGAAAACCGATGCCGGTGGATGAAATGATAACCCGTAATATGAATCTTTGTGTTGTGGATACGGAAAAGGTGACAATATTGAAACATCCATGGAGTAAAATTATAAATATGTGCGATGTGGATGAACTTATTAATTATGATATCCAGCAACAGATTTTATTAATGAAAAAAGAAATCGGGTTTGAATATGTCCGGATTTATAATCTGTTTAAACAGGATATGTATGAGGAAATGGAAGATGGAACAGAAAACTATAATTTCAGCAGAATAGACAGGGGATTGGATTTCCTGATAGAAAACCATTTGAAACCATTTGTGGAACTTGCTTTTAAACCAATCAGTGTGAATTACACAATTAATCTTTCAGCCAGAGACATGTACAATGAGATTATTTTTAAAAACAGCGAAAGCTATCAGAGGATTATAGAAAAATTTGCTGCTCACATTGCCAATCGATATGGGATGGAGGAAATTGAAAAATGGTATTTTGAACTCTGGAAAGATGATCGCTGGAATATGCTGGAGGAGGATGGCCCATATTTTTCATATTTTGAATGCAGTTATAATGCTTTGAAAAACATTTCCCCAAAAATAAAAGTCGGGGGAGCAGGATTTGCACTTGGATATGATAATTTCCATTATGGACAGCTTCTGGGCAATTGGAAAAAACGAAATATTCAACCGGATTTTATCAGTGTATATGCATATTCGTATCTGCTGCAGCAGCAGAATGGTGTATACTTCGGAAGGAGATCCATAGATAACAGTTTTATCAAAAATCAGCTGGAGCTCTTTAAAAAAGAACTTGAAAAACTGGATTTTTCAATTCCGGAACTTATTATCAGCGAATGGAATCTTACCATTTCCAATCGTAACCGTATCAATGACAGTTGTGGTCTGGCAGCATATATTGTAAAGAACTGTATTGAATGTGAGAGTGAAGCGGATATGATGGGATACTGGCATGGATCGGATCTGCACACAGAATCTTATGATGCAGACAGAGTGCTTTATGGAGATAATGGACTATTGACAAAAGATGGAATAAAGAAACCTTCTTTTTATTCCATGCAATTTTTAGGACAGCTGAAGCCGGAACTGTTGGGTAAAACCGGAAATGCGATTCTTACTACAGATCATAAAGGTGTATATACCATTGTCTGCCATAATTGCAAAAAACTTAATTACAGATATACCATGGTGGATGAAAAGGATATAAAATACGAAAATATTAGTGAATTTTACGAGGATACAGATGCAATACATTTAAAATTCCAGATCAATCATGTGCAAAATGGAGATTACAGTATGCGTATTCTTTATGTAAATGATGAAAGCGGAAGCATACAGGATGTATGGAAGGATATGGGATATTTCGACAGTCTGTCGAGAGAAGAACTTACATATATCCGAAAAAGTGCAACACCAGGGATAAAGATGCAAAGAGTTCATGTAGATGATCATATATTGCGGATAGAAACGACTTTGAAAGCACATGAAATAAGGATGCTGGACATACATTATCAGTATGTGTGATTTATAAATCCGCATAATGAAAGCAGGACAAAAAAAGAGATATCTTTTTTGTCCTGCTTTTTTTGTGCCCGGATAAGTGTTTAAATCCAATACATATTTAGGTTAATAATTGAAAAGCGCATAAATGATGTATTTCATATAATAAACCTAAATCAAAGAAAGAAAAATAAGAAAAGGAGACAGTGTATGAAATTAGGTTTTGTCAGTGCAATTCTTGACTCGTGGACGTATGAAGAAATGATGGATTTTGCATCGGAACATGGATTTGAGTGTGTGGAAGCAGCCTGCTGGCCACAGGGAAAAGCCGAACGAAGATATGCCGGGGTCTGCCATATTGATGCAGAAAAAGTTCTTACTGATGATGCATATGCAGATCATATTACAGAATACAGTAAAGAGAAACATGTAGAAATTTCAGCCCTTGCGTTTTATCCAAACACAATGGATGGAAATCCTGAAAAACGTACATCTGCGGTGGAACATTTAAAGCGGGTCATCCAGGCAAGCGATAAACTTGGAATTGGAATGGTAACAACTTTTATAGGAAGAGATCAGACGAAAACGGTTGAGGAAAATCTTGAAATAGTAAGGGAAGTCTGGCCACCGATTATCCGGCTTGCAGAAGAAAAGAAGGTAAAAATAGCGATTGAAAACTGTCCGATGCTGTTTGGCACGGATCAGTGGCCGGGGGGACAGAATCTTATGACGACGCCGGTGATCTGGAAAAAAGTATTTGAAATTCTTGACAGCGACTATCTGGGAATCAATTATGATCCTTCACATTTTGTGTGGCAGATGATGGATTATATCAGACCAATTTATGAGTTTAAAGATAAAATATTTCATGTACATTATAAGGATATCAAGATTTTTAAAGATAAACTGGCTGCTTGCGGAATTATGGCATATCCACTGGATTATATGGCCCCGAAGCTTCCGGGACTTGGAGATGTCAGATGGGATCAGTATGTATCTGCGCTTACAGATATCGGATATGATGGGTACACATGCATAGAGGTTGAGGACCGGTCATTTGAGGGAAGCCGCGAAAAGATAGAAAAGTCACTGTTGATCAGCCGGAACTATTTAAAACAATTTGTTATTTAAGAACAGAAATCAGGCAAAAAGGAGAAAAAAGAAATGGAAAAATTAAAAATTGCTATTGTCGGATGCGGAGGAATCGCAAATCAGAAACATATGCCATCCATCAGGGCAAATGCTGAAAAAGCGGAGATGGTCGCTTTCTGTGATATCATACCGGAGAGGGCACAAAAGGCAGCAGAAGAATACGGGACGCCAGACGCAAAAGTTTATACGGATTACAAAGCAATGCTTGCAGATCACGAAATTGAAATTGATGTTGTACATGTTTGTACTCCAAATGTTGCACACTGTCCGATTACCGTGGCAGCATTTGAAGCAGGAAAGCATGTCATGTGTGAGAAACCAATGGCACACAACACTGCAGATGCACGTAAGATGATTGAGGCGTGGAAAAAATCAGGGAAGAAATTTACTATTGGCTATCAAAATCGCCTGCGTGATGATACACAGACACTTCACGCATCCTGTGAAAATAGAGAACTCGGAGAAATTTATTTTGCTAAAGCACATGCCTTAAGAAGAAGAGCGGTTCCGACATGGGGAGTATTTCCAAACAAAGCCCTTCAGGGAGGAGGACCTCTTATTGATATTGGAACGCATGCACTTGATATTACCCTCTGGATGATGAATAATTATGAACCTCTTTCTGTTTCGGGACAGGTATTTTATAAACTGGGACGTCAGGAAGACGGACCGGAGGGAAATGTATTTGGACCATGGGATCCGAAAACTTTTGAAGTGGAGGACTCGGCTTTCGGACTTGTAAAAATGAAAAATGGAGCAACCATTTATCTGGAAGCCTCATGGGCACTTAATGTATTAAAGTCAATGGAAGCTTCTACTACTCTTTGCGGAACAAAAGGCGGAGCAGAGATTCATCATGGAGGTAGCTATCCAAAAGATGAACTTATCTATAATTCCGTTGAACATAACCAGCTTATGGAAAAAACTATTTCTCCGGCAGGCGTAGTGGATTTCTTTGAAGGAGGGGCGGCAGCAGAGGCTGTACGTGAGCAGGAACAATGGTTAAATGCAATTATTCATGATACCGATCCTCTTGTGAAACCGGAACAGGCATTTGTTGTAACCCAGATACTGGAAGGAATATACAAATCTGCTGAAACCGGAAAAGAAGTATTCTTTGATTAGAAAGTGAGGTTTTAGGGCTATGGCAGCAAGACAGATTTATGATCCGGAAGGATTCAGAAATATAGAAACTGATGGCAGGATTACAGGATATCAGTTCCGGTTTAAGGCTCAATATTATCGGGGAATTACATTGTCTATTATTCGTGATATCCAGATCAACATAGATGGGGAGTCTGCAAAAAAGGAAGATATCCGTTTTACGGTAAATGGGGAGACATTTACCATGGAGGAGATGCGGACGGTTATTGATTCCGATTATCGCTGGGAATTTGGAGAATTTGCTACGGTATCCGTATTAAAAGAAGGTGGGCTGGAAAAAGGGAAACATCATATTTATGCGAAACAGATTATTGCACCATCATACATGCCGTTCCAGATTGAAGCAGATTGCGAAACAGATTTTGTTATTGAGTAACAGGAGGGATGAGAGATGAACTGTGATATGAAGAGAAGCATTTCACTGTATAGTTACCAGGATGAATATTATGATGGAAAACTTGACCTTGAGGGCTGTCTGCGTGAGACTGCCAAAACAGGAGCAACAGGAGTGGAATTACTGGCTGAGCAGATGATTAAAAAGTTTCCGCTTCCGATTGAAACGGAAGAATTCAGGGAGCAGTGGTTTGGATGGCTGGAAAAATATCATTTGACACCATCATGCTATGACGCATTTCTGGAAAACAGGATATTTGATAACCGCACGCTGTGCCTTGGAGAACAGATCAATATGATGAAAAGAGATATTCGTCTGGCTTCGCTGCTTGGATTTCATAATCTGCGGACACTTGTTTCAACACCGATGGAAGTTATTGAGGGAAGTCTTGCATATGCACAGCAGATGGATGTCAGAATTGGTCTTGAGGTACATGCCCCATTTTCTCTTAATTCCGGATGGGCAGACGGATATATGGAAATGATTCACCGAACAGGTACAAAATATTTCGGGTTTATTCCGGATATGGGTATTTTCTGCCGGAATATTCCAGACGTTGTAAGAGATAAGGCAAGGAGAATGGGCGCTTCGGAAGCATGCATCAGGATTGTCGATGATTCATATGCAGAACGTTTGGCGAAAGGTTTTACAAAGATAAAGTATGATCTGAATCTTGGAAAGGCCAATATGGAATATCGGATGGCAAACGGTATGAAAGAAATGATGGATGCGATTGAACAGGCAAATGGAAATGATGCAGACCGCTGGTATGCAAATGCGTCATTTACATATTCATGGTCAGATCCACAGGATATTATTGATAATATTGATTATATCTTCCATACACATGCCAAATTCTACAATATGCATGATGATTACACGGAAACAGCGGTTGCTATTCCGGAAGTTATAGAAGCATTTAAGAAAGCAGGATACAAAGGATTTCTGAGTTCAGAGTATGAAGGAGGCGAGCATTTACGCGACATTGGTGTCAACAGTATTGAACAGGTTCGCCGTCATCAGGAGGCATTAAGAGCAGCAATGGAAAAATAATTTTCAACACAGAAGGAGAGGATAGATATGCAGAAAATCAAACTCGGGATTGTTGGATTTGGCTTTATGGGACATTGCGATGCGGATATGATGAAAACATTTCAAAATATTGATCTTGTAGCTGTTGCGGATACAAACCCGCAACAGCTTGAGGATGCACCGGAAGGGGTCGAGACATATGCAGATATTGATGAAATGTTGGAACATGCAGATATAAATACGGTAATGGTTTCTACTCCAAATCCAAGTCATCCGGAAATGGTAAAAAAGGCAGCAAATAAAAAGAAACATGTTATTTGTGAGAAACCGGCGGCAATGAGTGTTGCTCTATTTGATGAAATGGTATCCGTCTGTAAGGAAAATGGAGTCCTTTTTACCGTCCACCAGCAGAGACGGTGGGACAAAGATTACCGAATTATGAAAGAAGTTTATGATAAAAAAATGGTAGGCGACATGTATGTGATCAAATCTCAGTTATACGGATTTAACGGAAACATGCATGACTGGCATATATACCCGGAAATGGGTGGAGGTATGCTTTATGACTGGGGCGTTCATTTGATCGACCAGATACTAGATATGATAAAGTCGGAAATTATTTCTCTTTACGCAGATGTTCAGAATGTGATTAACGAAAAAGTGGATGACTATTTTAATATTATTATGAAATTCCGGAACGGAATTACGGCGGAAATAGAACTGGGAACCTATTATCTCACACCAAAAAGAGCCTGGTTTATTGGCGGAAACAGGGGGTCAGCTATTATTGATGGATTTGAGGGAGAAGGAAAAATTGTCCGGACTTCACATTTGCTTGAAAATGTGCCTGGTAAAATTACCATGACGGCGGCGGGACCGACAAGAAGTTTTGGACCGGCTGCACCGGGATTACTGCTGGAGGAACCGTTACCAGAAGTGAATGTTGATCACAGAAACTATTTTGAACATTTTCTTAAAGCGTTTAATCATGAGGAAGAGATTATTGTAAAACCGGAACAGGTAAGGCGTGTACTGTGTGTTATGGATGCAGTTAGAGAATCGGCAAGAACAGGTAAAGCCATTATGTTTGAAGAACAGTGAGGAAAAATTATGTCAGATTATAAAACACAAATTGTTGTTATTGCGGGTGGACCGTCTGGACTTTCTGCCGCTGTGCAGGCCGCGGAAGATGGAGCAGAGGTGATTGTTGTAGAGAAAGCAGCGGCAATAGGAGGCGCTGCAAATATGGGAATGGGACCTCTTGGAATTGGAACAAGATATCAAAAGCAGCAGATGGAAGATATTACGGTCGAAAAAGCATTCAATATGTTTATGGAGTATACGCATTATAATGTTGATGCAAGACTTGTGAAACGGTATTTTGAACAATCTGCAGAAACGATAGAATGGCTGGAAGACATGGGTGTCGAATTTGAGGGGGCATACCGTTATTTTCCAAAATCAGAGCCTACATGGCATATTGTAAAGACCGATCAGGGAATTGGACCAAGAGCTGCCTCTTTTATGAATAAAGCGTTATATGCAAGAGCACAGGAACTGGGCGTAAAAGTCTTGCTGGAAACACCTGCAAAAAAAATTATTATGAAAGATGGAAAAGTTGCAGGAGTACTTGCAGTAGACAAAGATGGAAAAGATATTGAGATTACATGCAAAGCCGCTATTGTCTGTACAGGAGGTGCCGGGTGCAATAAAAAATTTATTGAGGATGAAACCGGGTATAAGCATGGAGAAGATATGTTTAATTTTGCTATTCCAGGCATTATGGGAGAGGGACTTCGCATGGCATGGGAGGCTGGTGCAGACCATGTGCCGGTGAGAATTGAACAGGCAGCTGCAATAGAAGGTGTGGATGATCTTCCAGCAAGTGTCGGAAATGTGATGTCACAGCCCAACCTCCTGGTTAATCTTCAGGGGAAACGAATCATGAACGAGGATCAGATGCAGAATACAACGTTTCTTTCAAATGCTGTATCCCACCAGAAAGACAGAGTTGGAATTTCGATCATTGATTCTTCCATTGCCAGATATTACATGAGAAATGGAGTGGATAACGTTTCTATGGTTCGTCCGGATCCGGATGTATCAGATTTTGCAGACGCAATAAAGATGGCACAGGAGAAGGGAAATACCGGGCTGTTTATTGCGGATTCGATAGAAGAACTTGCGGAGAAAGCAGGAATAAATATTGACAATCTGGTAGATACCGTTGAGGAATACAATGATTTTTGCGACAGTGTTGATGAAGAATTTTTTAAGGATAAGAGGTATCTGAGACCGTTGACAAAAGCTCCGTATTATGCGGCAAGAATCCGTCCGGGCGGATATGGAACCGTGGGAGGAATCCGGGTTAATGAAAATTGTGAGGCCTGTGATAAGGATTTTGAGCCGATTCCGGGATTGTACGCAGCGGGTGCAGATGCATGTAATCTGTATGATGACAGTTATATGTTTCTTTTACCGGGAAATTCCATGGGATTTGCGGTAAACTCAGGGCGAATTGCCGGTATAAGTGCAGCGGAATATGTAGAAAACGAAGAGTAAAAATATGTAATAACTGGGAGGCATAATATGGCGGTCATTACGATTGATGGAAAAAAATTAGAGGTACCGGATAATAAAAATGTCCTGGAATGCGCACTTGATGCAGGAATATATATTCCACACCTTTGCCACCATAAAGACCTGAATCCGTTAGGATCATGCCGTATGTGTATTGTAGAAGTAAACGGACAGGATGGAGTAATGGCATCATGTACGCTTGAGGCAAAAGATGGAATGGTCATAACGACAAAAAGTCAAAAACTGGATCAGCTCAGGAGACTGGCATTGGAACTTTTACTGGCAGGACATCCGGAAGACTGCTCGACATGTCCGAAATATGGAAACTGTGAACTGCAAATGCTGATTCAATATATAGGCCCGAAAACAGGACGCCTGAAAATGAGAACAAAGGGATTTTCGGAAAATGAAAAGAATCCTCTTATTATACATGATATGAACCGATGCGTACTTTGCGGCAGATGTGTCCGGGCATGCAACGAGCTGCGAGGGGTAAAGGTACTTCATTATCAGAAAAAAGAAATGGAAACTTATGTGGGTACCTTACATGACAGGTTGTTAAAAGATTCCGATTGCCGTTTTTGTCAGGCATGCGTTGAAGTATGTCCAACAGGTACAATACGCGATAAGCTTATTAATACAGATGAAACAAAAGAGGATGCTGTTGTGCCATGCCGTCATGCATGCCCTGCCCATACGGATATTCCGAGGTACATACGATATGTCAGAAGTGGAAATTATGATGCTGCCGCAGCAGTAATCCGGGAAAAAGTTCCATTTCCGAAAGCATTGGGATATATATGCAGTCATGTATGTGAGCTGCATTGTAAAAGAAAGGAAGTCAGTGATTCTATGGCTATCCGCGGTATCAAAAGATATGCTGCGGAACATGACACCGGACTGTACTGGAAAGGAAAAGGAAAACAGCTGCCGGATACAGGGAAAAAAGTCTGTATTGTTGGCGCGGGACCGGCAGGAATGACAGCTGCATATTATCTCAGAAAACAGGGACATGATGTGACAATTAAAGAGGCGCTTCCATCAGTCGGCGGGATGATGGCTTACGGTATTCCTGCATATCGGCTTCCGAGAACTATTATACTGGAGGAAGCAAAAGTAATAACGGATCAGGGTGTTAAAATAGAAAGGAATGAAAAAGTCGAAAAACCGGCAGATTTACGTAAGGATTATGACGCAGTGCTTATGGCAATCGGAGGACACAAAGGTGTACGGTTACCAATGGAGGGCAGCAGTCTGGAAGGCGTAATTCTGAATGTTGATTTCCTTAAAAACTGCGGCATGGGGAAAGCAACAGGAATGGGAAAGAAAGTAATTGTACTTGGCGGTGGTAATGTTGCATTTGACTGTGCAAGATCCGCAAAGAGACTTGGAGCTGAAGAAATCCATGTGGCATGTCTGGAAGCACGGGAACATATGACTGCTGATGAAGAAGAAATACAGCAGGCGGTAGAAGAGGGGATCATGATACATCCGGCACAGACGTTTGAGAGGATTACCGGAACCGGACATGTGACGGGTGTTGATTTTATGAATGTGAAATCTTTTACGTTTGATGAAAATCATCGGGCTGTGATACACAGGGAGGAAAATTCCGAACATCATATTGAAGCGGATACCGTAATTTTTGCTGTAGGACAAAGACCTGATATTACCGAAGAGGCAGGATTGGCACTTGGAAGAGGAAACAGTATTGCAGTAAGGGATATTGAAACAGACAAGGCAACTTCTGTAGATGGAATATTTGCAGCAGGGGATGCGATTTATGGAACAAAATCTGTTATTATGGCGATAGAATCCGGTAGGGAGGCTGCAGCACAGATTGATCAATATCTTGGCGGAAATGGCGATATTTCGGAAAAACTGGCACCGGAACAGAAACCGGATGCTTATATAGGTATATGTGAAGGCTTTGGATATATGCAAAGAAAAAACAGATGTATTGATTCTCCGGAGAGCCGTTGTAATAATTTTGAACTGTTTGATCATGGTATATGCGATTCGGATATATGCGCAGAAGCCGGAAGATGCCTGCAATGTGATTTAAGACTTCAGATTTCAAAACCTAGGGTCTGGGGAGACTATGCAGAGGGAAAGGAGGAAAAGTAGATGGAGATTCTGAATAAGGTCGGGAGACTGTCTGCACAGGAAATGCTTGAAAAAATCGAAAAAGCTGCGCTTATAAACTATGGACTGCACAGATATCCAGTCAAAGAATACTTTTCCGGAAATCCTGGGAAAAGAATTGTTGCATCATTGGATAATGCAGATACGGATCACGTTCTTCTTGAAATTTTAAGAGAAAATCCTGACAAAATTTTTGAGGGAATTGAAATTGCGGCAGAATTATCCGGAACCAGCGATAAGGTACTTCATATTCCGGACGAAGAGACAGAACTGATGGATTCGTTGAAAATATTGGCACAGAAATATGATGTTGCACTGATTTCCGGTATTGTGGATGTAAGAATAGAACAGGAATGTATCTATCTTCATATTGTATCCGCAAAGGAACTGGCAGATGTATTTTATGACTGTTATATTCCCGGTATTTATGTTTCTGTAAATGGAAATAAACTCTGTAAAGTCGCAAAGAATACTAAAATTGCCAGCCTGTTTGAAAGCGAGGGAATCACGGATATAAAAGGTATTCTGGGCGGATATGTATGGCATGATCCGGCATTTGCAGAAAAAACAGTGGGAGAAGCAGACCTGTCCAATGGTGTTTTGTGTACAGCAACTTCGAAAGACTGTATTGTACAGATAACGCAAAAAAAATTACTGGCATCCAGAAAAACAAGTTGCGGAAAGTGTGTGTTTTGCAGGGAAGGTTTAATACAGCTGGAGTATATGCAGCGTGAAATCATGGAGGGAAAAGGAAAAAATGAATTTTTGGAACTGACCGACGAAATTGGAGCTGCAATGTGCTTTTCCACATCGTGTTCTGTAGGACAGACATCCGCAAAAATTGTGCTTAGCGCAACAGAACAATTTGAAGAGGAATATGAGGCACATATTAGGAAAAAAATATGTCCTGCCGGGGCATGCACCGCTTTCGTAAATATTTATATTGATCCCTCCGTATGCAATGGGTGTGGGGAATGTATGGATATCTGTCCAAAAGATTGCATTGAGGGAAAAAACGGCTACATTCATATGATTGATACATTCGACTGCACGAAGTGTGGAAAGTGTATTTCTGCATGTGAAGAGGAGGCAATCATAAAGACTACGGGAAAGGTACCGAAACTCCCAAACAGACTCACAAAGGTCGGACGGTTCAGGAAACACTGAGCGTTTTACGTGCCTGTCGCGGAGTCATACCATAGATTTCTTTAAAAAGACGGTTAAAAATAGTCTGGTTTGTAAAACCGCATGTATTCATAATTTCAGAGATGGAAAGATCCGTACTTGAAAGAAGGCGTCCGGCATGGGAAATTCGTACTTCGTTCAGATAGCGAAGGAAGGTCAGTCCCATATGCTGTTTGAAAAAACGGCAAAAATATTCCCGGCTGAATCCAACATAGTCCGCGGCATCTTCCAGAGAAAGCTTTTCCGTATAATGTTCATTTACATAAGAAATCAGTTCGCGGATGGTACGGTTGCCGTGTCCGGAAGCTGTTTCCGGAGGCGCATATTCGGAAAAATATTGAATTAAGTCAGCAAGCATCAGCAATGCTGTTCCATCGGAGCGCATGGCTCGGGTGCTTGCATTTTTTATATTTGTACGTGTAAGTTCGTGGGCGAGCTGGCACAGATGAATATATTGGATCGCTTTGGGATCATCCAGGGGAACCGGGCGGCATTTGATATGATACAGCTCTAAATTGGGACAGTAAACGGAAAGCAGCTTCTTATCAACATGAATACATAAAAACATATATAATTTTGAATCTGAATGAATGGAATGCACTTCTTTTGAGTCAAAAACAATTAACTGGTTATGTGAAAGTGTAAGCGTGTCATGTTCTGCGTGAATACGGACTTCTCCGTTCAGGCAGAATAAAATTTCCATGGCATCATGCCAATGTGCCGGAATATGTGGGCTTTCCAGCGTTGCCATAGAAACCTGAATGCCAAGATTGCCAAGAGGATGCAGTGCTTCATGATATGCTTTTGCCATAATTAACGCCTTTCTCCATGTCAATATCGTTGTTAAATAAGATAATTATAGCACTGGTATAAAGTCAAAAACAAGGATAAAATACATAATGTAAAACAAAGAAGAGATAGAGAATAAAAAGGAGATGTTAATATGAGTACAATGGCAATAAAGAGTGCAGTAACAATGGATCATGTAAAATCAGGTAAGAAAGCAGACTTTGTATCACGTTTTAAAAAATATATGGAAGATAATGTGGCATATTTCGCAGCAGGTTCTGCAATGATGACCGGAAATGGTTATGCAGCAGGTCAGATTATAAAGAACGCAAGACGACAATTGTTATCTGTCTGAAAATATGATAAAAAAACCACCATCCGGAAATCCGGATGGTGGTTTTTATTTAGCTTTCAACGGAAAACTGATCTTTTCCGACACCACACAACGGGCATACCCAGTTGTCCGGCAAATCCTCAAAAGCCGTTCCCGGTGCGATCCCGTTATCAGGATCGCCGACTGCCGGGTCATACACATATCCACATACATCACATACATACTTTTTCATGGTTAAAATCTCCTTTCCCAGCCTGCCCATGCAGAATCTGTCAATTACTCAATTGTAATTGTATTGCAGGAAGAGCATTTTCTTGCGTCTTCCTTTGGAAGGGCGATAGTCAGGACACCGGATTCGTATTTTGCCTTCACTTCTTCCGGTTTTACATCACCGACATAAAAGCTACGGGAGCAGACACCTGCATACCGTTCCTGTCTCAGAATACGTCCTTTTTTATTTTCTTCATCTTTGTCGAGACCCTTCTGGGCACTGATGGTAAGATACCCGTCTTTGACATCAAGGTTAATTTCATCTTTTTTGAACCCTGGAAGATCTACAGCAAGTTCATACTGATCGTCTTTCTCACGGATGTCTGTCTTCATCAGATTTTTAGCCTGTTTCCACTGATTCCTGATTTACAGGTATGTTTCTTTTCTGTTTACAGGTTTTATTTTATCGTTTGCGCTTGAAAAAACAAGAAACTGTAGATACAATAAATCAAAAAGAAATTGTGCTCTCAGCACAGGGGAAAAAGGAGTATGCATCATGGACGGAACACAATGGGAATGTAACAGTTCAGATACGTTGCTGAATGATTTTTTTTCACAGGATGATTTAAAACAGCTTGCGGTTGATGCCGGAATCATGTTGGAATGTCCGCTGCTGGTACTGGATGATACCTTTCATGTTGTAGCGTATTATTATCCACCCGGTTTTGTGGATAACATCTTTCAGGAGGCTGTGCGGTGTGGACAGATCACTTATGAAGCGGGGGCCATTATCAGCAGAAGTTCTGCACTGTGTTCCGGGATGTCAGACTATATAAAGCTGGAAGAAAGTTCTTTCCGGAGACGTTTTGTTCCGTTAAGCAGTGCGGGTGTGAGTCTCGGATATCTGGTCTGTGTCGACACCGATGGACACCTGCAGCAGATTCCGTCGCAAACATGGCACACAGTGGAAATGATTCTGGCGAAACAATTATTTGTCAGCGCAAGCCGGAAGGACAAGTCGTTTGAAACAGCTGCGGATATTCTTATAAATCTCCTGGATGGGGGCTTTTCATCCGAAGCATATTTTCAACTTCAAATTGCCAATACATATCTGGCAGAATTTCACCCGTCTGCATTTGCATTGATTGACCTGAGCGCATACCACAGTATGTATCAGGGAAAACGGCACTTAAAAGAAGAAATAAACAAACGCTTTCCGTCGTCCCATTCTTTTGTATATCAGGGAGAGGTGTTTCTGTTTCTCGGAGGTACGAAAGATATGAAATTGTTTTTCTCGTTATCGGAAGAGTTTCACTTAAAGATCATAATATCGGATCCGGTAAACACTATGTTTTCTTTACCGGAACTTTACCGCACAGCACGGGAGGCACTGGAACTGATGCGTGATGACCGCTTTCAGGGAAATGGTGTCTGTATGGTATCGCAATTGCGGACGGCACTTCTTCTTCATAGTATCAAAGACCGAAGCGATCTGATTTCTCCGGAAGTCCGTAAGCTCGCATTTTATGACCGGAAAAAAGATGCACAGTACTGTGAGACACTGTACTGGTATCTTGCGTATGGGCGTTCGCTAAAGAAAACATGTGATGCACTTTATACCCATCGCAATACCGTGCTCTACCGCATCAGAAAGATGCAGGAGGATTTTTCCATTCCATTGAATGAAGGGTCGGCATATGCAGGGCTGTTGCTTGGGGTATCCATGAGTTTATTTGAGACAAGGGGAGCCGGTTTTTTTGTGGAAAAGTATGAGTATACAGATGAGCCGGAACAAAAGGGCGAATTAGGCGATTGTGAAACAAGTTTGCAATCCTGATCATAGAAAAAAACAATCAAAACCGCAGAAAATCAGCATCAAGGTCGATACCAGAAGCGCGGACAAAATAATTTGTGTGGGGATTCTGACATCTGCCCATAAACGGGTCTATATTGAGGCAAATGGAGAGGTGGAACAGTTATTTGAAACATCCGACAAAGAATTTATACGGAGTGTTTTTATAGAAAATACGGATGTAGATACGGTTAAGATTTCCGGGATTGCTACAATGTTAAGCGATTCAGAGCAGAATGCAGGAAATACACAGCGATAGAAAATCAAAAATTGTAATTTTTATAAAAAATCGTTATACTGTAATAAACGGTATAGCGATTTTTTTGTGAAGATTTTTATATGAGGGTATCTGCGACCATTATTCCCGCTTGGAAACAAAGTTTTCTACAATATCCTGAATCAATGGAAGGTCTTTTTTGTTGCACAAGGCAAGAGAATCATAAATATTTTTCGGGAGATTGTCCGTGTGCAGGCTTCCCAGTAAAAGAAAATCGGGAGTGGTATCCAGCTGCTCACAGATTTTTACAAATGTTGTCAGGCTTGGAATCTGTTTTCCGGTTTCAATCGAAGAAATATGATTGTTGGAAACATTTACTTTTTCTGCCAGTTCTGCCTGACTCATTTTTAATTCTTTTCTGCGTCTTTTCATGCGTGTGCCCATGGCATTTAGATTTATATGCATAGAGTTCCCTGCTAATTTGTATTTTATAAAGTATCTTTCTAATGCATTAGCATATCAAAAAACAGGGAAATTAAAACAAAATGTGAAAGAAAAGTTCTGTAATACATGGAATATTTATAACATTAGGGGAAGAAAAGTTCTGTAATATATGAAATACTGGAACAAAACTTTACAAATAAAAGTATTCCATTTATGATGGAAAAAGAAAGGTGGACAATACCATGAGTGATCAGATCGAAAGAGAACAGCAGATAGAAGAGGAATCGCTGACGAAAAACAGTCTTCAGATACAGAAAGCGGCATGGATCCGGGAGGAACTGGAAAAACGCCGGGCGCAGGAAGATCAGCTTTTGCAGCAGATCCTGCGGGAGCAGCAGATGCTGCAGGAACTCGATGAAGATATGGATCAGAATATGGCGCATGCAAAAGAGGGGCGGAGATACCGGGAAGATATGAAAGCGCGTGTGGACGACCGCGTGTATGAAATGCATGACCTGAGCGCAGACAAACGGGAGGGCATGCGGGAATACGGCTATGCGTACCGCAGGGGCTATGCACTGGCAATGGTTTTCTTTTCGCTGGCGTTGTGTGTGTTTGCCGGGTATCTGCATGGCATCGCTTCCCAGACATGCCTTGTACTTATGTTTTTTACCGGAGTACAGGCAGCCATTCTGGTACATAAAAAACAGTGCCCGAAGTTCTGGAAGTTTGTCTGTGACGTGTTTTCTGCGTTGATTTTTCCGGGGATGCTGATCCTGTTTATTGGTTGTGAACTGCACTATTCTTATTACGAACGTGCACTGCCCTATTGTCTGGCTGTCGGACTTTTCCTGCTTGCACTGACAACGGCTTCTTACTTTTTATACGATCCGTACCGCAGTGCACGCCGCAGGGTAGGAGATGCCAAAAGCATGATTCGCAGTATCGAGCGGTCTGCAAAGAAACAGGTGAAAAAGAATCAGAAGCAGCAGATAAAAGAGGAACTGCGACAGGATCGTCTGCAGAAAAAAGAGTCCGAAAAACTGTTGAAAATCCAACAGAAACAGGAAGTGCGCTTAGAAAAACAGGGGAAGAGACTGCAGAAATGGGAAACGTGGAAACAACAGTTTCTGGAGCGGTTTCAAAAGAGTGAGGATATTGTGGATGAAGAGGTATCCGACGAGACGTTGCCGGATGCGGCTGCAGGGGATGAGACACTGCCGGAAGAGGCTGTAGTGGACGAAGCACTGCGGAAAGATACTGTGGTGGACGAAGCACTGCCAAAAGAGACTGTGGGGAACGAAGCACTGCCGGCAGAATCCGGGGAAGAAGATCCGGATGATCCGCACATTTGATACACGGGCAATCAGGCATATTTACTTCACAACAACTTTCATTTTCGCTTTCCTGCCACTTCCGGTTGTTACCGTAATCGTGACCTTACCTGCTTTTTTGGCGGTCAGCTTACCGGTCTTTTTATTGACCGCAACAACCTTTGGGTTGGAGGACGTAAAAGATTTGCGATCCGTGCAGCCATTCGGTTTTATTTTGACCGTTGCCTGCGCGGTCGTATTTTTTTTCATGGTAAGTGTGGGTTTCGTGAACTTAATACTTGTTGCTTCCATATAGGAATAGACCAGATCACAATATCCTTTGTCGGTGTTGGCACCTTCCAGTGAACCTTTCTTTGTATACTGCCATAAGTCTGCAGATACCGGCAGCTTTGGTCTGGTATCACTGTAAGATGCAACCCAGACTTTACAGTTTTTCAACTTTTTCCAGTCAAAGTTTTCGTTCAGGAAGGAAGCGGAAGAATAAATCATCGGCACGTAACCGGCATCGGCGATCGTGTCACAAAAGGCCTTTGCAATCGCAGTCGTATTTTCCCTGCCACCTGCAAAGGTGCCCTTGCGCTCCATGTCATAGGCAACCGGATAATCCAGATCCCTTCCATCAAGAATCTCCAGACAATACTCTGCTTCTTCCACGGCTTCTTTCGGAGTCCGCACGCAGCACACATGATACACACCGACTTTCAGCCCGGCAGCAACAGCACCATCATAATTTGCCGCAAACTGGGTATCAACATCCGGTGCCCGGCCCTCTCCGGTACGGATCATTACAAAATCCATGTCTGCTTCTGCAACCTGTTCCCAGTTTACGGTTCCATTATAGCTTGATAAATCAAATCCCTGTCCACGAAAGTCTGCTGCCTGCACAACGGTAACCGGGATTATTGTAACCATCCATAGAGTTGTCATTACCATCGCCAGAACACGAAATCCATTTGTTTTTATCATTTTATGTCTCCTGTTTATCTTAACGTGTCAGCATGCCGTGATGTTCTTCCATAAATCCGCTGAAGTGAAGATTTTTGTAACCGAGTTTTTTAAATTTCTTCATGGCAACGTTTGGTTTGTGGTAATAACTTCCGATAATATACAGTCCGGTTGTTTTGTCCGGAAGCCGGCGGCAGACACGTTCTTCCGTGATTTTTTCGATTGGAAAATTGATGGCACCGGCTACATGTCCGTGCGCATAATCTTCTTTGGGACGGCAGTCAATGAGGACTGCGTTATCGGATGTGGTTACTTTATTTTTGGCCTCGTTGACGGTCAGTTTTTTCATAAAAATGCTTAACATTGTAAAACCCCCTTAATAAAAGATGCAACTATTCAGATTATTATACCCTATTTGGTAAAGATTGCAAGAAAAATAACGGTGGGCACAGCCTGTGTTTCCCGTTTTAAAGGATAATTTTAGGAGATATAATAATTTATCAACACAACCGCCTATCTGGAATAAAACGGAAAGGACGAAAACAGATTCGTCAGTTGGAACGTGCTGTTACAGGATATTTTGAAAGATAATGAACGTATTTCCCATAAACAGGCAGTGGAGAAAGCATATCAGGAAGATTTATTGTCAATCCCTGTCTCTCCGACGATTTCAAGCAAGTTTGGTATTAATACGGGAAAGCCGCAACGGTAATAATAATTGTAATTTGCCCATCAATCCGCTATACTATAGCTAAGTATAGCGGATTGATACGTTTTGTGGAGGTTCATATGGCATGCACTTTAAAACTGCCGGTAGGAATTGATAGTTTTGAAAAAATCAGAAGGAATAAATTTTATTATATTGACAAGACAAAGCTCATAGAGCAATTGGTTGAAACCGGTGGAGAGGTCACTCTTTTTACGAGGCCACGTCGTTTCGGTAAAACTCTGAACATGAGTATGCTTAAAGCCTTTTTTGAAACCGGTGCGGATGAGTCATTGTTTGATGGCTTATATATTGCGCAAAATAAGGCACTTTGCGAAGAACATATGGGAAAATATCCTGTTATATTTCTGTCATTAAAGAGCGTGGAGGGATTGAAATATGAGGATGCTAGATATCGTATTACTGAGCTCATTGGAATAGAGGCAGAAAGATTCGGCTTTTTAGAAGATAGTGAATATTTGTCAGAAAATGAAAAAAAGCGCTACAAGGCGATTATTGCATTGAAGGATGGAACGAATGCAATGGATGAAAAAGTGCTTGTATCGAGTCTGCAGATTTTATCTCAATTATTATATAAGCATTTTGGACAAAAGACTGTAATATTAATTGATGAATATGATGTACCTCTGGATAAGGCATTCCAGAATGGTTACTATAAAGAGATGGTTTCACTCATCAGAGGGCTCTTTGGACAGGCACTCAAGACTAATGAGTTTCTACAGTTTGCCGTACTTACAGGCTGTCTACGTGTATCCAAGGAGAGTATTTTTACAGGTCTCAACAATTTTGAAATCAATTCCATTGTAGATATCGCGCATGATGAACAGTTTGGTTTTACTGATGATGAGGTCAGGAAGCTGCTTTTAGATTATGACAGGTCTGAGCGATACCCTGATGTAAAGGAGTGGTATGATGGCTATCATTTCGGTAATACCGACATTTATTGTCCGTGGGATGTAATCAATTTTGCCAAGAAGCTGGTTTGGGACCCATCAGCCAGGCCGAGTGCATTCTGGATTAACAGCAGTGGCAATGACATGGTGAAGCGCTTTGTGGACAAGGCGGACCAGACTACGAGAGATGAGATAGAAAAGCTCGTGGCTGGTGGTTTTGTTGAGAAACAGCTCCGCCTTGACTTGACCTATGATGAGATTGACAATACTATAGACAATCTGTGGAGTGTACTTTTTACAACAGGCTACCTGACTAAGGCTGGTGAGGTCAGGCTGCCTGACAGCGAGAGCTATGCCTACAAGCTGGTGATTCCAAATAAAGAGGTGCGTGAAGTGTTTGTTCTCCAGATTCAGGAGTGGTTCAAGGTTGTTGTCGCAAAAGATGATGATACCATGAAGCTTTTATCCAGAGCCATCCTTGATAAAGATGAGAAGCAGATTGCAAGACAGCTTAACATCGTGATGAGCCGCATGATAAGTATACTTGATACCAAGGCTTCTGATGATAGGAAGGAGAACTTCTATCACGGTCTGCTCCTCGGTCTGCTTCGCGGAAACAATCCGGGCTGGCTTATTAAGTCAAATCGTGAGTCGGGAGACGGTTTCAGTGATATTTTAATCAAGCCGGAGGACCCGGATGCAGGTATCGTTATTGAAGTGAAATATGCAAAAGAGATGATAAGCCTTGATGCAGCGTGTGAGGCTGCTATGGCGCAGATTAAGGAGAAGAGGTATGATGAGGCTCTGCGCGATGAGGGCAGGTGCGATATTTTAGCATATGGTATTGCTTTTTGCAGGAAGAGGTGCAGGGTTGTAGGAGAAAAAATAAATGATTAAAAACATAATATTTGATATAGGAAACGTGCTTGTCAGGTTCCAGCCGGACGAGGCAATGCGTGAGATTGGCATTGAAGAAAATAAAATAGCAGCTTTAGCCCATGCAACATATGAAAACCCTGTCTGGGTTGAGCTGGACCGTGGTGTAATTCCTGAGAACGAGATAATTGATGAGATGGTTAAGGTGGCTCCACAGTATGAGGCGGATATCAGGAGATTTTTCAAAGAGGGAAAGGCTTTTGTTGTAAAGGCATTCGACTATGCAGCAGACTGGATTAAGGAGTTAAAGAGCAGAGGCTATAAAGTGTATTTGTTATCGAATTATCCAAAGGAATATTTCGAGCTTCATACACACAATGAACTTAGTTTTGTGTCACTTGTTGACGGCAAAGTCATTTCAGCTATGGTTGGGATGATAAAGCCTGATGCCGGTATCTATCAGTGTCTGTTTGACAAATATAATCTGAATCCGAAAGAATGTGTGTTCATAGATGACAGACTGGAGAATATCGAGGGTGGCAGAAAGCTTGGCATGGAGGGAATCGTGTTTACAGACTATGAGACCGGAAAGAAAAAGCTGGAGAGGATGCTGTCTGAGAAATAAGACAGTATTGTAAAGGAGTAAGGTTAAAATGAAGATGTTTAGCCACAGCTTACCAGTCCGTGCACGTCAACTATTGAAAGCACCGTATACCGAACGGTACGTACGGTGCTGTGAGAGGACGGCGGTTAATCACCGCTTCCTACTCGATTAGTTATCCAACAACCATTTCCAAATAGGAATTACCTCAATATTGATCCCATCGCAATCAATCACCGCCTCTTCGCTATTAGTAATGAGAATACATTTGGCGTTGGGGATAAAATTATTTAGCTTCACAAAGGCTCTGGTTTCACGTTCTTTTGTATCTATGTTATCCAGAACCTGCATACTGACCTGAATAGCAAGATTGTCTAATGGTATATAAAAGTCAATTTCTACATTATTCTCAAAGAAATAGACATTTTCGGTACCATAACGTCGTATCAGTTCGATTGCAACAAGATTTTCCAGCTGAGCAGATTTGCAGTCTAGCAGCATAAGTCCTAGAAGTCCGGTATCCATAAAGTAATACTTAGGAGAAGTCTCTTTTTCTACAAGTTTGGCGGCATAGTTTTGCAGAGTAAAGAGCAGGTAGGAGTCTGTCATATAGCTGACATAGTTTATTACGGTTTGTTTACCGATAGACATTCCACTACTTTTTAATATATTAGTCAGTCGGTTATACGATAAAGGTTTTGTGACAGATTCTGCAATTTTCTTTAGGATCAGCCTTATTGCAAAATCATTGGTGATTTTATTTCTGGTTATAATATCACCGAGATACACAGTTTGATAGATGCTGTTTAAAAAAGCTCGTTTATTTCTTATCTCAACTAATTCTGGAAATGCTCCATAGGTTACATATTTGTTATATTGATTTTGGACATCTGCCCTGTCTTTGGTGCTAATAACATCCAGGTAATTCTTTGTCATATTATTTGCAATAAGATATTCAGAGAAAGAATATGGATAAATATTCATAATAACAAAACGCCCGCCTAAAGTGGAAGCTATTTCGCTGCTTAGCATTTTACTATTACTGCCGGTAATATTGATTCGATACTTCATATCTGCAATTCTGCGAACGAACTTCTCCCACCCGTTAATATTTTGAATCTCGTCTAAAAATAAATATGGCTTGATATCAGTTTCAGATATTTCTAACCCAATTTCTAAAATGAGATTTAAATCTTCAGCAGTCATTTCCAAAAGACGCTCATCTTCAAAATTTACATAAATAATTTGGGATAAGGGAATTCCATCGGCTTCTAATTGTTTTATTTGTTGATACATCATATATGACTTTCCGGTTCTTCTGATACCAACAAAGCAATAGTTGACATTGGCTTCTAGAAAATATTGTCTTGTTATTAATGGATTGTTGAGATAAATATCTTTTTGATCAATCATGATTTGTTTTAAAGTATCTCGATTCATAATATATGTCACCTCTTTCTATATGAGATAATTATATATCAATATCGTCTTGTACACAAGACATTATTATAAACAAGTTGTCTTATTCAATGCGTATAGAGATATAGATAGTATATGCGTATTGATGGGTATTATAACAGGGAGCCGATTGGCTTGCCAGATAATTCGGAAGAAGGGTGATGCTTGTTACCATTATCACCAATATTATTGATGGAGCATTAACAAGCATTTGGCTGTTAAATGATAGGATTATGAATAGTGGATTTTTTGATGGTATTGAGCAGTTATTTGGAACGGATGCAGAAGTTATTTCACATGTTTTTATACATTTTAATAAGGTATTTCTCTCAATCATCATTTTGGCATTAACAATTAATGGCATTGAGACAGTCGTGAAAGCAGTAAAATACAGTCGACAATAAAATAATTTTAGATGAATCAATCTCCATTTACAAAAATGCTACAATGCATATGATTTTATTATTGCAACGTATTCCTTACATCACCTAACAGATGATGAGAAAATTCAATTTATTCAATTATTAAAAACATTATTAAAAGAGGGTGGTTGTATTCTGATCGGAGATGTGGCAAGATAAGATTTAGAAAAATGTCATAAGGAAAACAAGGATGGATGTGATAAAGAAGTAAATAAATGTTTTGTATTTAGGAGGTATGGACATGGGAGACGATGCTGAATTATATTGGGAAATGGAACATAATCCTTATTTTTGGGATGAAGTAGAAAGCTGTAGCAGAAATAATTCATTCACTGAAAATAAGAGTAAGAAAAAGAAGAAAACCATTCAAACGAAAAGTAATAGTACGAGAAAAAAGGTGAATGCAGCGTTATTTATTGATGGAGAAAATATTAGTTCAAAAAAGGCAGAACAAATTCAGAAAATTGCAAATAAACAAGGAGTATTAGGAACAGAAAAAGTGTATGGATTGCAAAAAGATGAGTGTACAAAATCTTGGTCAGATAAGGCAAAAAAACTGGATATTAAAGATATTAGATTGTGTGGTAATCCAGAAAAAGATAAAGTTGATAATAAAATAAAAAAAGATGTAAACCAAGAAATAAAAAATAATAAATCGGTCGATGTGGTTTGCATTGCGACATCTGACAAAGGTTATACGGATACTGTTAAAGAATTAAGAAGACAAGGTAAGAAAGTTGTTGGAATTGGTGAAAAGAAAGCTCCAAAAGAATTAAGGGATGCTTGTAGTGAATTTTTTGAGATTAAGTAATATTACTTATTGGCGTTAGTAGAGAAAATCGGAAGTAATGGAGGGATGGCATATATAAAGATGAATTGTGTTGACACCCTATAATATAGGGTGTAATATAGTTAAAAAGAGAAGGGAAAATTACAAATGACAAGAACTTTTATTGAGGTTCCGTTGTTTTCAAAAAGATGGAAAGAGATTGGATTAGGTGAGGATGAATTACGAGCGCTTCAGATAATGTTACTTAAAGATCCTGTGTCAGGACCTATAATGGAAGGAACTGGTGGAATTCGCAAGGTCAGATTTCCACTTCAGAATAGAGGTAAAAGTGGTAGCGTACGAGTTTGTTATACTGATTTTGCGGAGTATGAAGTAATATATCTGATTACAGCATTCAAAAAAAAGAGTCAGGAAAATCTTACAGAGGAAGAAAAAAGCGTTTTAAAGAAATTAGTTAAATCGTTGAGAGAGGAAGCTGCTAAAAATAGGAGGTGATTTTTCTATGAGTTCATTATTTGAGGATTTAAAAGAAGGACTCGAGGAAGCTATAGCTTATGAGAAAGGATATGGAGCGGGTAGAGTAAAAACATATATGATTTTGCCGGTCAAAGAGTATAGTGGAAAAGAAATACGTGATATTAGGACAAAGGCGGGGATGACTCAAAGTGTATTTGCTTCATATATGGGAGTTTCAATTAAAACAGTGGAAGCATGGGAAGGCGGTAGAACTCATCCAACAGGACCGGTGTTCAGGCTTTTAGATATTCTTTCTAAAAACGAAGAAATGGAATATATTGTTGCTAAATGAGCATAGAAATGGGGAGTAGATTATCTGTCTGTTTTTTATAACATTACATGCAGTAGAATTCTTTTATTATGGCATATTAGTGGTAGAATGGCTGGTTTACTTTATTGTTAGAAGTTTTAAACAATAAATTTCAGTAATACTGAGAGAAGAATTTGAGGTTAATGTATTAGGTTTGAGGTAAATGAAATATGGAAATCAACAACGATATAAATGAAATTGTTTATATGAAAAGAGATATAAAAAGTCATAGGATTTACGAAAAACATCCTAATTTGATGTTTGGAATAATTATTCTTGTATGGGGATTGTTATTCTTTTTTGGATGTTTTTCGGATGTGTATTGGGTGTATTGGATGGTTTTAGTGATTATAATTGTCCCAATTACTATTTGGTATATAAAAAACAATGAAAAAACGAATTTGACTAAATCAAGTGCTTTTATTGTACGAGATGGTATCATTTACTATATTCGCCTTGGATATACGTTGGATTATCAACAATCTGGGATTCCATTCGGATTAAAAAAGTAGCAATTGCGGAAGAAAATATGAAAAAAACAAAACATATTCAAGAAATTAGAGAATGTGAAAATACATTTTCAAGAGCATTGACAGAAGTATTAAATTCTAACAGTCTACCAAATGGGGTTGTGAAATTTTGTCAAATGGAGGATTGTCGATTAGAAAAAGAAACGAAGCAATGGGTATGGTTATCGTATTATAATTGTTATACACACAATCAGAGAGTAACGCAAAAGTTCAGAAATGTATATGATTTTTCATTTATAAGAAGGTAGTTTCATGTTTATTAGAGTACAAACTTCAAGCTTGCAAGGTTGAATCCTTTTGTCCATTATATTTAGTTGGAAATGAGAAACAGAATGAGAAAAATAGTAGCAGCTACAGAAGAAAATAAAGAAGAAATTTTAAAATTGTATAAGATACAGCTAGGCAGGGAGTTTTGTCCATGGGACGATTCTTATCCGGGAATGAAAGAGATTGAGTTTGATCTTGGTAGAGAATCTTTGTTTGTAATGATTGATGGGCAGGAGATTAATGCTGATGCCGGAAGCAAAGAGGACAGAATTATCGCAGCGATTTCAATTGATGATGATCCACAGGTGGAGAGGCTTGATTGCTGGAGCCATAAACTGGCACCCGGGGCTGAGCTTTCAAGACTTGCGGTTCATCCGGATTTTCAGAATCAGAAAATCGCTAGACAAATGCTGGTATTTGGGATGGAAGAACTCGCAAGGAGAGGATACAAAAGTGTGCATTTTTTAGTCAACAAGCTTAATGTGAAGGCTCTGCGCTCGTATGCAGTATTTGGATTTGATACAGTGGGTGAATGCAGCCTGTTTGGGCAGCCGTTTTTGTGCTATGAAAAGAGTCTGTAAAAAAATATGATTTTTTTGAAAAAAGTGCTTGCATTTTTGAAAACAATCTGATATTATATACGAGTCGCGTGAGACAAGCGGCGAAAACAAAATACATGCGGAAGTGTCGGAACTGGCAGACGAGCAAGACTAAGGATCTTGTGATTATTGCAATCGTGTGGGTTCAAGTCCCATCTTCCGCATTGAACAATAAGACAGGGATCAAGCAAAACGTTTGGTCCCTGTCTTGTTGTTCAAAGCCGAAGCGAGCCTTGAACCCATGGTTCAAGGTCTCGCCTCCGGCTCGGTCGGCTCGTGGCATGAGGTCCCCCGGACCTCACTCGGTCTCCGCTCCGCTACGGTCGTTGCAGAACAGACGTCCCCCGGACGTCTTGCAACCCATCTTCCGCAAGACTACGGTCGTGGTAGAGCAGGCGCCCATGGGTCCAAGGTCTCCGCTCCGCTTCGGTCGTTGCAGAACAGACGTCCCCCGGACGTCTTGCAACCCATCTTCCGCAAGGCTTCGGTTGTTGCAGAGCAGGCGCCATATATTGATTGATAAGACAGGAAAGGTAAGATTTTTATGATTAGATTTAATAACGATTACAACCGCGGTGCATTTGATTGCATTTTGAAGGCACTGGCGGATACAAATACAACCAGCTATCCGGGATATGGTGAGGATGAGTGGTGCGATAAGGCTGAGCAGATTATTAAGGGGCTTATTGGCAGAGATGATTCAATGATTAAATTTATTCCGGGTGCGACACAGGCAAATTATGTTGTGGTTGCGGCGGCGCTTTCACCGGTGCAGAGCGTGATTGCAGCGGATACGGGACATATCAATTGCCACGAGGCAGCTTCTATTGAGAATACAGGTCATAAGATTCTTGCGCTTCCTAACACGGATGGTAAAATCAGTGCTGCGCAGATTGAGGCATGTGCCGCAGAGTATTATGACAATGCAAAGCCTGAGTATCTGACAGAGCCAAAGATGGTTTATATTTCATTTCCGACTGAGCAGGGTACTCTTTACACGAAAAGAGAGCTTTGCGATATCAGTGCTGTCTGCAAGAAATACGGCATGTACCTGTTTGTTGATGGTGCGAGAATGGGATATGGACTGGGCTCAGATAAAAATGACCTTACACTTTGTGATTTTGCCATGCTTTCGGATGTTTTTTATATCGGTGGCACAAAGTGTGGTGCGCTCTTTGGCGAAGCGCTGGTTATAAATGCTGAGGATATCAAGTATCGTTTTAAGGCTTATATGAAGCAAAACGGTGCAGTGCTTGCAAAGGGCTGGCTGATGGGCTTACAGTTTGCCACTATGCTTGAGAATGGCGATTATTTTGAAAAGACAAAGCGTGCCGATGAGCTTGCCATGCAGATTAAAGAGGCATTTGAACAGAAGAAGGTACCGTTTTGGGTTGAGAGCTTTACAAATCAGCAGTTTGTGATTTTATCGGATGAGCAGAAGAAGACACTTGCCGAGAAATACTATTTTGAAGAGATGGAAAGAGAGAAGGATGGCACTGTAGTGCGATTCTGTACCAGCTGGGCCACAAAACAGGGGGAGATTGATGCACTGGTTTTAGATATATCAAAGCTGGTGTAGTAACAGATTTATAGTTTTTCATACATTTCGTATAGTTTTTTAAATTTATGCTTGCATTTTTCTAAACTTTTTGGTAGAATAATGCTTGTTCGCAGGAGTGGCGGAATTGGCAGACGCGCAGGCTTCAGGTGCCTGTGGTAGCAATATCGTGTGGGTTCAAGTCCCATCTCCTGCATTAACAGGGAAGTCGGTGAACGGCTTCCTATTTTATTTTGTGCAGATAATTTTGAAAGCCTATTGGCTATTAATGGTCTGTAACCGTTGCCTGCCACACTGAGGGGTACAGCTGTCACAGGAATTTGATTATTATATTGGAGATGGGATTGCAGCGTGAAGAGATTGAATCTATCTTATATTAATGTAATATGTGTGTTTGTTTTGTCCTTTGCTGTTATGGAGTATGTAAATCTTTTGATTGGCAGAGTGGGCGGATTTCCTGTGCTTGCAGGGGTGCTTGTGTCATATTCCGTTATGAGATATGGCAGCTTTGCAAGGAAAAATATGGCATGCTATATGGGCATCTATATACTGACATGGTTTATCGGCACGGTAGTGTTATTCATTGCAAAATACTCAGGCTGGGGCAATATCAAAAAGCTTGGTCCGGCGCAGTATTTCAAGGCACTGTACGGCTCAACCCTGTCAGAGATATGGGGGTATTTTTTTGCAATTGTGCTCATGCTGACAGTGATTGTTTCAATTTTTCCGCTTACCGTGATAAAAAGCAGGAAAATATATGCACGGTATGTGTTGGGAAATACGCTTTTTTGGACGATAATACTCATACCGCTTAGGTTTATAGACAAGAAATTTGTCAATCACAAGGTGATGTGGCAGGCCGGCTGTATGATGGCCTTTGCTGTGCTTTTGCTTGTGCTGGAGCTTTTCGTTGTATACAGACTGGTGAAATACAGGTATTGCGATGAACATGCAGACAGGAAAGTGCGCATTCACAGACGCAGGGTTCGAAGGAAAACCATAAAAGCTGTAATAGTCATTGTGCCGGTCGTTGTCATTGCAATTATTGTTGTTTACACATATTTCATGTCGCCTTCAAACGAGCCGGCTGAGTATGAAAAGGTCGCAAGCTGTATCACAAATGATGACAGGCTTGGGCCTATGGTATATGACAGTCAGGTGTATATTCCGATAACCATAGAGCTTGACTATGCAGGGACTGGCAGTCCGCTTGGCTATATTGTATACAAGAATCAGGACTATAGCAGCAGGTACTATGAGGTTGCAGCATCAAACCTCTTATATATGAATAAGAACGGTGACGATACATATTTACAGATGGCGGGCAACGCATCAAATTCCTACAAGAAGCTGTCTGTAGTTGAAAAAAGCAATTCATGGAAGGACTGCAGTGTTTTTCTCATGTGGGATGAGGAGTGGCAGTCAGAGTCGCGCTACAGCAAGGATGTCACAGGCTATACGGAGTGCGATGAGGATTTCATAAAAAGTCTTGAGGATACCTTTGGCGCAGTGAAAATAAATCCGGCAGACTTTAAGGATTATGATGCCTATTTTACAATAGAGGGCTACAAATCCATGAAGGATGCCATAGAAAGTGACAGTCATGTGGGCACCTGGGTGGGCTGCATACTGGCAAAAGACGATAAATTTTACTATGGCAGCTACGACAATGAAATCACAGGCGGACAGCTTCAGATGCTGCGCCATGTGCTCGGCGGTAATTGATATAGCATTTAATTTTTGCCGAAAGAAAATTAAAGTAAAAAGAAATAAAAAAAGGATTTTTAAAAATCACGTCGAATAATAACTAGTGTAGAGCATAATTAGTGTAGAGCACTATTAGTGTAGAGCATAATTAGTGGAATGTATTTGTTACATTTGTGTGTGAATAGCAGCAGAACATAACGACTGTGACAGCGAGGAGGCAGATAAATGACTATTCGCGAGCAGATAGAAAAACGTGAGCAGGAAATACTTAGTCCGTTCGCATGCCTGAGCATCAACTCAAGAGGCAGGGACTATGATGAGCCGCAGTGCGATATCAGGCCTGTTTTTCAGCGGGACAGGGACCGGATACTGCATAGCAAGGCATTCAGGCGTCTGAAAAATAAGACACAGGTGTTTCTTACACCAAAGGGCGACCATTACCGCACACGTATGTCGCATACACTTGAGGTGTCGCAGAATGCCAGGACAATAGCCAAGGCACTGAGACTGAATGAGGATCTGGTGGAGGCTATAGCGCTGGGACACGATCTGGGGCATACACCGTTTGGACATGCGGGTGAGCGTATCCTCAATGAGATATACGAGGGTGGCTTTAAGCATAATGAGCAGAGTGTGCGCATAGTGGAGAAGCTCGAAAAGGACGGAGCAGGACTCAATCTGACCTGGGAGGTCAGAGATGGTATGCTAAATCACCAGACATCGCTCATGCCACACACCTTAGAGGGCAAAATAGTCAGGCTTTCAGACAAGATAGCCTACATAAATTCAGACTTTGATGATGCAATCCGCGCACAGCTTCTGTGCGAGGATGATATACCGCTTGAGATAAGAAACACGCTTGGACACAGCACCAAGGCCAGGCTCAATCATATGGTGCACAATATCATCACAAACAGCATGGGAAAGGACGATATATGCATGTCAGAAGAGTCCGCGCAGGCAATGCAGGATTTGCGTAAATTCATGTTCGCAAACCTCTATAACAATCCAGTCGCAAAAAGCGAGGAGAAAAAGGCCAAGGCGATGCTCAAGCAGCTTTACTTCTATTATATGGAGCATATAGAGGAGCTGCCGCAGAAATACCTCGCCATGCTAGGTCAGGGGGATGACAAGGGGCGCATCATATGCGACTATATATCAGGCATGACAGACCAGTATGCCACCACGAAATTCCACGAGTATTTCGTACCGGTAGCCTGGGAAATAGATGGATATTAAGATTTTCACCGGGCGCCAACAAAGATGAACAGTAAGGGGATGATAAAATGCCGTACTACTCTGACGAGCTTGTAGAGGAGGTACGTTCGCGAAATGACATAGTCGATGTCATAGGAAGCTACGTGCATCTTCAGAAAAAGGGAAGTACCTATTTTGGATTATGCCCATTCCATAACGAAAAGACAGGATCCTTTTCCGTCTCACCGAATAAGCAGATGTACTATTGCTTCGGCTGTGGAGCCGGAGGCAATGTATTTACATTTCTCATGCAGTATGAGAACTTCACCTTTCCAGAGGCCATGCAGGAGCTTGCAGACCGTGTGGGAATTGAGCTTCCAAAGCAGGAGATGACCTCAGCACAAAGGAGGGAGGCAGACAGGCGCACACAGCTGCTTGAGATAAATAAAGAGGCTGCAAAGTATTTTTATATGCTGCTTCGTGGACCGAGAGGACAAAGGGCGCATGAGTATTTCAAAAAGAGAGAGCTGTCCGATGAGACAATGCAGAAGTTCGGGCTTGGTTACTCGGACCAGTACAGTGATGATCTGTACAAGTATCTGCGCAGCAAGGGCTATGATGATGAGATACTTAAGGAGACAGGTCTTGTGACGATAGATGAGGTCAGAGGCGGGCACGATAAGTTCTGGAATCGTGCAATGTTTCCGATTATGGATGTGCACAACCGCGTCATAGGCTTTGGAGGCCGGGTGATGGGTGACGGAGAGCCAAAGTATTTAAACTCTCCGGAGACAAAGATATTTGATAAGAGCCGTAATCTTTACGGACTTAATATAGCAAGGAGCACGAGGAAAAACCAGCTCCTTTTGTGTGAGGGCTACATGGATGTCATAGCACTGCATCAGGCGGGCTTTGACAATGCGGTGGCGTCGCTTGGTACGGCGCTCACGAGCGGACATGCCTCACTATTAAAGAGATACACCAATGAGGTGTATCTGACATATGACAGTGATGGCGCCGGGGTAAAGGCAGCGCTGCGTGCGATTCCGATACTCAAGGAGGTAGGCATCACAACAAAGGTCATTAACATGCGGCCGTACAAGGACCCGGATGAGTTTATCAAGGCGCTTGGCGCACAGGAGTATGAGGAGCGTATCAAAAAGGCTGAAAACAGCTTTATGTTTCAGATACGGATCATGCAGGCAGGCTATGATATGGACGATCCCGAGTCAAAAACCGCATTTTATAATGAAATCGCAAAGAAGCTGCTTGGTTTTACCGAGGAGCTTGAGCGGACAAACTATACGCAGGCAGTGTCAAGAGAGTACAGCATACCATACGACGACTTAAGAAAGCTCGTAAACAGTATGGCAATGAAGGGCGGTATCGTAAAGCCCCAGACAAAGCTTAAAAGTGGAATCAATGAGAAAAATAAAAAGGAGGATGGCATGAAGCAGTCGCAGAAGCTTCTCCTCACATGGCTCATAGAGGATAATTCACTTTTTGACAGGATAAAGGGGCGTATCAGTGCAGATGACTTTACCGAAGAGCTGTACCACAAGGTGGCTAAGGAGGTTTTTTCACAGTACGAGACCACGCATACAGTAAATCCGGCCAGGATAGTAAGCATGTTTACCGATGAGGACGAACAGCGTGAGGTGGCAGGGCTTTTCAATGCCACAATCCATCAGGTGGAGGGAAAAAATGACAAGGCAACCGCACTCAGGGAGACTGTTGTCCGTATCAAGCAAAACAGCATAGACTACCGCTCAAAGCATCTGGCACCTACAGATATGGAGGGCATGATGAGGATTATTGAGGATAAGCGTGCACTCGAAGAATTGCAAAAAATACCAGAATAAAGAGGAAAATAAAATGGCAAAGAAAAAGGAACAAAAAGACATGGCACAGGAGCAGGAGCTGAGACTGAAATTCCAGCAGAAGCTTATTGAGATTCTTGAGCTTGGAAAAAAGAAAAAGAATATGCTCGAATACCAGGAAATTGCAGATTTTTTCAAGGACTTAAATCTGGATCCGGAGAAGTTTGAGATGGTAATAGATTATCTCGAGCAAAACGGAATAGACGTGCTTAAAATCAGCAATGATGATGACGTGGATGATGATATCATACTCGATGAAGAGGATGAGGTAGAGGTTGAAAAGATTGATCTCTCGGTACCGGAGGGAGTCAGCGTCGAGGATCCTGTCCGTATGTATCTTAAGGAAATCGGTAAGGTACCTCTTCTCTCAGCAGATGAGGAGATTGAGCTCGCCCAGAATATGGAGGACGGAGCGGTAGCAATCGAGAAGATCAATGTACTAAAGGGCCGCCTTGATGGTGCATCGGAAGAGGAAAAGGCTGAGATAAAGGAAGAGATAAAGACACTGCAGAAGGATGTGGACAAGGGAGCAGATGCCAAAAAGCGTCTTGCAGAAGCAAACCTGCGTCTTGTTGTCAGCATCGCAAAGAGATATGTGGGAAGAGGAATGCTTTTCCTTGACCTGATTCAAGAGGGAAACTTAGGTCTTATCAAGGCAGTTGAGAAGTTCGACTACAAGAAGGGCTACAAATTCTCTACATATGCCACATGGTGGATTCGCCAGGCTATCACAAGAGCCATAGCCGATCAGGCCAGAACAATCCGTATTCCTGTGCATATGGTTGAGACGATCAACAAGCTCATCCGTGTGTCAAGGCAGCTCCTTCAGGAGCTTGGCAGAGAGCCTTCACCGGAGGAAATTGCCAAGGAGATGAGCATGCCGGTAGATCGTGTGCGTGAGATACTCAAGATATCACAGGAGCCTGTTTCGCTTGAGACTCCAATCGGTGAGGAGGAGGATTCACATCTTGGTGATTTCATCAAGGATGATAATGTACCGGTTCCTGCAGATGCGGCAGCATTCACACTTCTTAAGGAGCAGCTTGAGGAGGTGCTTGGCACTCTTACAGAGAGAGAGCAGAAGGTACTCACACTCCGCTTTGGCTTAGAGGACGGCAGAGCCAGAACCCTTGAAGAGGTAGGTAAGGAGTTCAACGTCACTCGTGAGCGTATCCGCCAGATTGAGGCAAAGGCACTAAGAAAGCTTCGTCATCCTAGCAGAAGTAGAAAGCTTAAGGACTACTTAGAGTAAGATGATTAGGCTATCCAGAAGAATGAAGGCAGTGGCATCAATGGTCACGGCCGGCTACACGCTGTGTGATGTGGGAACCGACCATGGCTATGTGCCTATTGCCCTGGTGCAGGGTAATATAATACCGAAGGCAATTGCTGTTGATATAAATAAGGGACCGCTTGAGCGCGCCAATGAGCATATAATGGCAAACGGTCTGACAGAGCAGATTACCACAAGGCTTTCCAATGGGCTTGAAGCGATACACGACGGAGAGGTTGACTCTATTGTCATAGCAGGAATGGGAGGAGAGCTTGTTATTCACATTTTAACCGCAGGGGAGACAGTGTGCAGGTCGGCAAAGGAGCTGATTCTGCAGCCACAGTCGGAAGTGAGCAAAGTCCGTGAATATGTAAGGAACACAGGCTATAAGATAGTTGATGAGGATATGATTTTGGAGGACGGAAAATACTATCCGATGTTCAGATGTGTGCCGTGTGCGGACAATTCCGCATGGGACAATATGGACGAGACGACGGTTACTGTATGCGATTTGTATGGACCGGTACTTATCAAAAACGGTAATCCGGTGCTTCGGAAGTTTCTTGTCAGGGAACACCACAAGCTGGCTGGCATCATGCAGCAGCTAAGGACACAGGAGATGAGTGATTCCATCATGGACAGAATCGAGCAGATAAACGAGATGATGGCATACAATGAGGCAGCATATTCGACTATGGGGGCAATAAGAAATGCAGGAATATAGTGTGAAGGTGACCTTGCCGGACGGACAGGTCATGGCAGTGACAGCATCAGAAAGTGATACTTTAGAAGCCGTAGCGGACAGATTCAAGGATTATTATGAGGATGACATAATCCTTGGAATTGTAAACGGCAGGCTTCGTGAACTGAATAAGAAAATAAAAAGTGACTGTGAGCTTAGCTTCGTGACGACAGCTGACAGGGATGGCAGGCGTACATACAGAAGAAGTGTTGTGCTGCTTTTGCAGAGGGCTATATACGATGTATATGGCAGCATGACACAGCTTCATGTGATGCATTCGCTCGGTGAGGGCTATTATTGTCAGCTTGAGAAAAGCGTTACAGAGCATGATATCGACAGGATAGTATGCAGCATGTACTCATTTGTGGAAAAAGACCTACCAATTACCAAGCACAGTGCAAAAACACAGTATGCGGAGCAGCTTTTCAAGGGAAAAGGGCAGCATGATAAGGAGAGGTTATTGCACTACAGGAGAAGCTCCAGAGTCAATCTCTATGAGCTGGATGGTGTGGTGGATTATTTCTACGGATTTATGGCACCCTCGACAGGCATGCTCAAATACTTTGATATAGTGCCGTATGAGAGTGGCTTTGTGCTTCTTTTTCCGGGTGCTCACAGCAGGAGCGTTGAGCCGCTTGTGACATCAAATAAGCTGTTTCACACGCTGGATGATTCCAGGGAATGGAGCAAGATGCTTGGAATAGGCACGATAGGCTCACTAAATGATGCGATTGCAGCAGGCAGGGGACAGGAAATCATGCTGCTTCAGGAGGCACTGATGGAGCAGAAGATAGGAAATCTTGCAGCGCAGATCGCTTCGGATGACAAAAAGAAATTTGTCATGATAGCAGGTCCTTCATCATCAGGCAAGACATCGTTTGCCAACAGACTGTCAATCCAGCTTATCGCAAAGGGCAGAAAGCCACATCCGTTAAGTCTGGATGACTATTATGTGGACAGGGAGTTTTGCCCGAAGAATCCGGACGGAAGCTTTGATTTTGAGTGCCTTGAATCTATTGATATAAAGCTGTTCAATGAGGATATGAACAGGCTTCTTAAAGGAGAGGCTGTTGATATGCCTTCCTTCAATTTCAAGACAGGAAAGAGAGAGTACCGCGGAAGAAAGCTGACGCTGGGAGCTGATGATATACTTGTCATAGAAGGAATCCACGGCCTGAATGACAGGCTTTCACAGCTTATCCCGCCTGAGCACAAGTTCAAAATCTATATCTCAGCGCTTACACAGCTCAATATTGACGAGCACAATCCTCTTTCCACCACAGATGAAAGACTTATACGCCGGATTGTGCGTGATGCGCGTACACGAGGTACCAATGCCATGGAGACCATCGCTATGTGGCCGTCTGTCAGAAAGGGTGAAAGGGAGAATATCTTTCCTTTTCAGGAACAGGCGGATGTGATGTTCAACTCTGCACTTGTGTATGAGCTTGCAGTACTCAAGGTGTATGCGGAGCCGTTGCTTTTTGGCATAGAAAGAGACTGCCCGGAGTATCTCGAGGCAAAGAGGCTGCTTAAGCTCTTAGACTACTTTCTTCCGATGCCGGCTGACGGCATACCAAACAATTCACTGCTTCGTGAGTTTGTAGGAGGAAGCTGCTTTAATGTTTAAAACTAAAAACAAAATGCAACTGAGATATCTCAGTTGCATTTTTAATGTTGCACCTTGCGGCGCACGTTACTGATAAGTTATTTTACGAAACGCCAATAGGCTTTAAATTATTAAAATACGCAGGACGATAAGCCGGGTTATGTCGTTGAGTGATCATCTATCTAGGACGCCTGTTGCCAGACGCCTCAAGCGACCTACCTAAAGCTGGCGGGCCACGTCAAAGCTTTGTTTCGGTCTTGCTTCGGATGGGGTTTACATGTGCCCTCCCTGTTACCAGTGAGGCGGTAGTCTCTTACACTGCCATTCCACCCTTACCACAAAAGTGGCGGTATATTTCTGTTGCACTGTCCTTAGAGTTTCCTCCACCGGCCGTTAACCGGCATCCTGCCCTATGAAGCCCGGACTTTCCTCACCTGCGGTCTTTCGACACCTGCAGCCGCGATCACCTGTCCTGCATATTTATTTAATATACCAAGCATTTTTCCAAAAATCAAGCCCTTTTACCAACTTTAATAAACGAAATATAAAATGTTTCTTAAAAGACGATAGGTCTATTGACGGTTTTTATCTTCAATATTATCTTAATAATGTAAAGAGCGATTTAAAACCTCAAATTCATAGCGTGGATACTGTATGAGGTAAGAATTTGACTATAATGAAAATATAGGGCGAGGCGGTAATATGAGAGAAAAATTTATCAGATTTATGAATGGAAGAAACGGGATGGACGAGCTTGCAAGGGCTGAGTCATGGGTAGTAATGATATTACTTTTGGTTTCAATATTTACAAGGTCGGCGATACTTGATATACTGGCAATAGGACTGATGATACATATGTATTTTCGAGTATTTTCGAGGAATATAAACAAGCGCTATGCAGAGAATCAGAAGTTTTTAAATGCCAGGTATGAGTGGACCGTAAAGGCAGAGCGCAGGAAAAAGCGCTTTGCACAGAGGAAGCAGTACAAGTTCTTCAAGTGCCCTATGTGCAAGCAGGAGGTCAGGGTGCCAAGAGGACATGGCAAGATTTGTATTACCTGTCCGAAGTGCAGAGAGCAGTTCGTGAGACGCAGCTAGTATGTCAATATATACTTGTACATAAGAGCATGGAGAAGAGAAATGTTTGGATATATAACTGTCAATAAGGACACCTTGTCCGAGAAAAATAAAAAAATATATCAAAGCTATTATTGCGGGCTGTGCCAGACAATGAAGTCGCAGTATGGCAGGCGTGCACAGATGGCACTAAACTATGACATGACTTTTCTTATAGTGCTTCTGACAGGCTTGTACGAGCCGGATAGTGTGACGCGGGATGGATTTGTATGCAGCGTGCACCCTACGAAGAAGCGTACACTTCGCACCAATGAGATTACAGAGTATGCTGCAGCTATGAACATACTGCTTGCATACTACAATCTGATAGATGACTGGAAGGACGATAAAAGCCTGCCGAAGAAGACATACGCAGAGATGCTGAAAAAGGACTTTGAGAAGGCCAAAAAAGGCTATCCGGTACAGGCTAAGGCGATAGAGGACTACATTGCAAGGCTTACAGAGTGCGAGAAGAGCAATGATACCAATATTGATGCAGTTGCGGGGCTGACAGGGGAGATGCTCGGCGTACTTTTTGCGTGGAAGCAGGATGAGTGGCAGACGGATTTGAAGGAATTTGGCTGCTACATGGGCAAATTTATTTATATAATGGATGCGTATGAGGACATAGGGGATGATGTGAAAAAGAAATCATATAATCCACTTATACAGCTCATGCATTGCTGCAATAATGATCAGGAAAAATTTGACAAATCCTGTCGGCTTATGATGACATCTATGCTTTCAGAGGCGGCAAAAATATTTGAGAGGTTGCCAATTCTCTTACATGCGGATATAATCAGAAATGTTCTATACTCCGGTGTGTGGAGCAAGTATGAGTATATTCAGATGAAGAAAAGGAAGAAACATAAATGATAGATCCATATCAGGTGCTCGGTGTCGGCCGCAGTGCAAGTGATGATGAAATAAAAAAGGCCTACAGGAGCTTAAGCAGAAAATATCATCCTGATGCCAATATCAACAATCCTAACAAGGATCAGGCTGAGGAGAAGTTTAAGCAGGTGCAGCAGGCATATGACCAGATAATGAAGGAAAAGCAGTCCGGTGCTGCCGGAGCCGGTGGATATGGCGGTGCGGGAAGCAGCAGCTCATACGGAGGCAGCTCCTATGGTGGAGCATATGGTGGTGGACCGGGAGCAGGTGATCCATTTGGAGCAGGTGGACCGTTTGGCGGTTTCTATGGCCGCTATACCTACAATAATGCAGGCAGCAGTGCACAGGATGACAATCCAAAGGTGCGTGCAGCAGGCAATTTCATCAGCAACGGCTACTACAATGAGGCACTGAAGGTGCTTGAGGAGGTACCTTTTGCTGAGAGACGCGGAAGGTGGTACTACTACAGTGCCATCGCAAACCAAAAGCTCGGCAACACAGCGACAGCCATAGAACACATACAGCGAGCAGTGTCGCTTGAGCCAAACAACATGCAGTACCGCCAGTTTATGCAGATAATTGAAAATGGTGGCTCGTGGTATTCGGATATGGGAGACATATACGGACGCCCTAGTGGCAGGGGCAGCGAGTGCTGCAGTCTGCTAGCCACATTCCTTTGCTGGCAGATGTTCTGCTGCTAGTATATATTTTAATAACTGAACTAATGATAACAGCCTATGACTCAATGAGACATGGGCTGTTATTTGATATTATGCTGTGGTGTACAGCCTGACAAAGTAGTTATATAGCTTTCACAAGTTGAAAAAGGTACTGGGTTGTTATATAATTGTACTAAATATATAGGTTGCATCGACAGTGTTTTGTTTAGTTTAGGGGGCAAAAATGGAGAAGTTGAATATACTAATCCTGGATAGCAACAATAAGGACAGACAGGAGTTAAGGGAAATAATCGAGAGCGCAGACTCTGATTTTATATACGAGATAATGGAGGTGGCAAATCCACAAAAAGCTGCACAATTGCTTGGTGAGCGCAGAATAGATATCATGCTTACGGAGATTTTTGACAGCATAGAGACCGGGACAGATATCATAGGCTATGCCAGAGAAAAAGGTGTCAATCCTCATATACATATAGTGATTGTAAGCAGACAGCGTGATTTTGAGAGCGCCCGAATGGCGATAGAGCATGGAGTGGAGCTGTATATCTTAAAGCCTGTTGCACCGACAGAGATTGCGTCGTGCATGGCACAGATGATTTGTGAGATACATGATAGCAGAAAAAATGAAGAACAAAAAAACAAGATGACATTTTTAATGTGTGGATTTTTGCTGTCGCAATATATTGCAACAGGAAACAGGCGGTATATGGACGAGCTTATGAGATTCACACAAATGAATGATTTAAACTCTGCCCAACATGTGAGTAATATCATGCTTTTGTGGGTAGACAGTGCATTTTGGAATGAAAATGCCGATAAAGTCATTGATAGAATAAATGAGAGCTTTGCTTCAAGGGCAGAGGCTGTCAGCCTGGGCGGCAACTATGTGCTCATCCTGCTTTGTGAGAATCATTACAGCAGGTTAAGCTATATGGCTGAGGGCATATACTATATGCTTACTGAGGTGTATGGTCAGCAATGCTATCTTGCTGTTGGCGCAGGCATGAATGATATCTATGAGATACACGACAGCTGTCAGAGGCTTCTAAAGCTTATGGAAAACAGATTTTTTGCTGACAACAATGGCATCTACTACGAGGATGATGATGAGTTTGTCGAACGTGATGAATCTGAGAGAGCGGAGTGTATAAACAAGCTGCTTATGTACATCAGAAAGAGGGATATCGAGCTTGTCAGAAGAGAGTATGGGCACTTGAAGCACATGATGTTTCAGAATAAATCGGACTCCGAGACATTTGTGAAGTTTGTTTTTGCAGAGATTGCGCTTGAGCTGGACAATGCAGCTCATGGAAGTGTCTATGGACCGGGGAAGAAACAGGTCGAGAGGCTTTTTGAGGCAGAATCTCTAAACGAGTTATATAATATCATAGAAGAAAATATCTGTAATTATGGTGAAAATATCGCTACAGATGACAAGCAGATCCGAAAGGATGTAGCACTGGTCAAAAGCTATATCAAGGCGCATCTGTCAGAGAAGATAAACCTGGAGAGCCTTGCAGATATGGTCTTTCTTTCACCGGGGTATTTGAGTCTTATTTTCAAACAGTCGACAGGGGATACAGTCAGTCATTACATTATCTCCAAGCGTATAGATGAGGCAAAGAGACTGCTTGAGACCACCAATATGAAGGTTAACCAGATTTGTGAGAAGGTAGGCATTGATAATGTATCGTATTTTGGACAGCGGTTTAAGATGTTTTGTGGAATGAGTCCAAGCGAGTATAGAAAGCGCAAAAAATACGGGGTGAGGTAGAAACAGATTAACATATGAAGAAAAGAAATGAAAATAGTGATACAAATCTAAAAAAAATTATATTTACGAAAAGCATCGAAAGAATATAATTATATATATAACGAAAAAAGTCTAAGAGAAGAATCGCATGGAGAGTTGATGATGAGGATGATGAGAAAAATGTTCAAAAGAATAGTCAGCATTGTGATGGCATTGCTTGTTATATTGGGAACAGCAGTTTATGGGGGAAGTGTGTCTGCGGAGGAGCAGACTGCTACTACAACCTTTACGATAAATCAGAATTATATATATTTAAATCCTGCAGGAATGAATCTAGGAGAAGTGGATTGGACTAAAGCAGACGCTGATATTGAATTAAATGTTAATGGATGGGCTGATGTACATAAAGGTGAATACGATCCAAATAGCGGATATTGGTATTGGAATGCTTCAAGTTGGAACATTAAACCAGATAACAAATTCTTTTTTACATATACGAAATATAGTGACTATGGTAATGACAATGATAATCCAATAAAGAAGAAGCCTTATTACAGAACTGAAATGTCAGCGGATGTTCTTAAAAAAGGAAAGGTATATGCACAAAATGGCACTGCAACTGGTCCGATTGATGGACAAGCTGTATATGCATTAAAAGAATATACATCAAATGCAGGACAAAGTTTGTCATTTGTGGATATGACAGCAAGTGAGCTGAGCGGAGTACAGGCACAGTTCAGCTTAGATGGCAAGTATGATGACTCTACAAGTGAACAGGTAACGGATGGTAAAGTAACAGTTCCAAATGATGTGAATGGAAATGCATATCAATATGTGAGATTTATTGATGCTAAAAACAACCATATTACGGATTCCTTTGACTTAGCAACAGCAATTAGCAAAGGTGGCGTCCTATATTATGGAACAGTAAGCAACAATAGCACTGGTTCAATAAATTCAGTATGGAGTAAAGATAAGAAAAATTCATCTGAACCGACAATTAAAAAGCTATATTTTAAACAAACTGATTTCCCTATTGACGAAAAAGATAGTATAAAAGTGAAAATAGGGAATGGTATTTATGAAAATGTTATTGTAGAAGATAATACAATCCTAAGCTATGACCTCAATGGAAAAACATTATCATCAGACACTATTATAGAAGTGGAAAAAGATAATATTATCTATAGATTTTATCCAAATGGAAACCGGAGTTTTGTTACTATAGATAGTGAAGGAAATGCCGGATTAAGTATATATAGAAATAACCCTAGTGGTACATATACAGTATATTTTGATGCGACATTGTCAGAGCTTTCTTATGCTGGTGATACAGCGGATAATTCTCTGCCAAAACCAAATGAGAAGGTATGGTGCTTTGCATGGAATGATCAAGGTGATTCGTTTAAAAATATAGTCTTAGAGCGTGATAGTGAAAAAAAAGGTAGTGTATATAAGACTGATTTAGATGCAATGTACGATCATATTGTATTTTACAGTTCAGCTAATGGAAATGGTGACACAACCTTAGATGTTCAAAAAATGAGAAAAGGATTTAGCACTACCTCGCATTATACTATGAATTTGACCATTCCATGGAATTTGTACAACAATCCTTGCTTTTATGCGGATTCGAGCGATGATAGTATATATAATAATGTTAGGAGATCCGGTTACTGGGACGAAGTAGGAACTGTTAGAAATGCCGAAGGCAAAATTAAGGATGGTGATGGTGCTAAAACAGAGAAATCGATTGTAGATGTGGCAGAGGAACCATATAAACGAGACAATGATAAGCTATACGTCAACACTACACTGTATGACTATTATTCTGACTATGAGCTGAATGGATACAACAGAGATAATTATCAAGCTACAAGTATTTATACGGATCGTATATATCAACCATTCAGACAGCTGGATCAGGCATTAAGTTATTATTATTATTCAAATGGAGCAATAGATCCATTGTATACCGGTAACTTTCAAAATTATGATGATGGAAGTACTCATTTTTCGCAGATTGCCAACTCACTTAACTTATTTGGATATAATAATACAAATAAGTTTTATTATGAGAATAATTCAATGTGGGGCATTGATGGAAAAGAGCTTAAAACCAGCCAAAGTGCTACACAGGGATTGGTAGCTCGACAATTAAATAAGGGTCGTCTTGAGATAAAGACTGATAGAGGAACTGTGCTGTCGCCGTATTTTAATGAGGATTTTCTGAATGGACACAATTTAAAGAATGCAGTTCTTGGAAAAGTATATAATGATGTTTCGTTTCCTTTTATTAAGGAATCCAAGGAAAGTAGCACAGATAAAAAGTATGAGGCAGAATATTGGGTATTTGACAGCGCAAAAGAGGATGCAGCAAACAAAAATTTGCAGCTTAAAAGAGATGCTTCAACAGGAAAATATTTTCTTCAAAGTACTGAAGAAGGAGTGCATGGACAAACTGCAGAGAATAATAATAATGTAACACATGATGCAAATTATTTTCCTTTAAATACAAGTGCACAATCAGGAAATGCTTGTAAATTAAACTATGGATTTGGACAAAAATTTGATTTAAAGTTCAAGCTTACTGATGATGGAACAGTAGTTGGAAAAAACCCAAAAAATCAAGCAGATACAACGAATATACCAATCGAGTTCAATTTCTCCGGAGATGACGATGTGTGGGTGTTCATTGATGGACAACTTGTGCTTGACGTTGGTGGAGATCATGGAGTTGTTTCAGGAACTATCGACTTTAAAGATAAAAAAGCTACAGTATATGGAGTGAAGAATAGTACTGGAAGCGGTCGTGCAGACTCTAATGTATATAATTTTTCTGAAATTTTGCCAAATGCAGATAATACCAAAGAGCACACCCTCACCATGTTCTACATGGAGAGAGGTCTCTGGGAGTCAAATATGTCTATATCATTCAACTTACCGGACGAGAATCAGTTCCAGGTGGAGAAGAGTGTGGATACAACTGATGTGAATAAGGATATATTCCCGGACACATTGTTTGACAATACGTCTGTATTCCCCTTCACTATACAGAATCAGGCTACACATTTTGGTATTAAACAAGCAACTGCAGGGACAGTTAAGCCAGCCGTATTTAATGATACATTTGATTCTTCTAAGATACAAAGTGTTTACGGAAACAAGTTCGAAAACTACCCAAAAAAGGATGGTCAAAGTGATGTAGTCCATTGGTGGGCAGCCGATAATGATGTGGGCGGTAAATATAAAGATAGACGATGGGGAATAATTTCACCGAAGAATGAGGAGCAGTTTGATGCAACCTATAATGTGGGAAAGACAATACAGCGTTATAAATACCTGCAGTTTAAGTTCTATTATGACGATACATACAATCCGAGTATAAAATATATGTATATTGGGTTGGAGGATGACGAAGGCAAACAAACAGGAAAATACCTGACTCAGGATATAGTAACGATAAATAATTCACTTTCAAATAAAAAGTGGATAACAGTCAATGTAGATGTTAGTCAGCTTGTTAGAGATTCAGATATTGACTTATCAAAGTTGAAATATATTAAATTTAACTATGACTACAGCAGGAATTTCTACCTTGATGATTTCAAGTTTATTCCTTCAGCTGAAGTGACTGAACCGACAGGCTTTGTCACAAAGCAGCATGAAATAGCTGATTATGGCTCTGTTAAGAGTGGTACATTGATGTATCCGGATAATGCGGTATATACGATTTCTTCAGATAAATCGTCTACTACAAATATAATGGGCGACGATGGAAAATTTGTACTAGCCAATGGCGAGACGGCTACATTCTCAGACCAGTTCAGGCGAGGCAGCTATATAGCACTGAGTGAGGATGTGGATACAGAAGTTTTTGATACATCGTGGACAATGTATGAAAATGGTGAACCGGTTACCACAAATAATAAAGAAGGAGATACGGTTGATTTAACTTCTGCGACCACCAACTTGACAAATCAACACGGCAGTACAATAAAGGATGGTAGAAAGGAAAAATATAAAAAAGGATTAGAAGATGGTCAGCAAAGAAATAATGATGGTTTGACTATTGGTGATAAAAAAACAGTAGGATATCCGGGAGTTGACTCTAAAGAAGATTCATCAGCCTGGGCAAAGAAGAATGGCGATGCAAATACTGAGGATGCAAATACGATTGTATTTAGATCATATAGTGATCCGGACAATTCTACGATAGCCACGAAACTAAAGGTCAAATACACAAATAAAGTAAAGACAGGAACAATTACTATTAAAAAGAAACAGGCTGCTGTATCAGATGAGCTGAATGGTGAATACACCTTTAAAGTGAAGTTTTTTAACGTAGCAGGTATGAACCTGGAAGGAACTAACCCAATTGAGATGACATGCTATATTAATAAGAAGGATGCAAACGGAGAATTTAAACCAATAGTCATCAATGGCATTCCGGCAGGAACACAGTACACCATATCAGAGATAAGCGCTTCTGATGGTGCAGTGTTTGATAGTGTGGATGTATCAAGTGGTGATAGTCTTGGAGAAAGATACAAACCAACAGTCATATATGATGATACAAACAAGCTCACAGTGGTGTCAGGAGCAGTAAAGGCTGATGCTGCTGCTCAGACAGAATTTATCTTCACAAATAAACTGAAGCCGGTTATAAATATTGGACTTACTAAGAAATGGAAAAATGTCAGCGGTGTTACAATACCTGATTCAATAAACATACAGCTTCAAAGACGTGTAAATGAAAAGGATAACTGGGAACCAGTAGAATATGCAACACCGGGGCAGACCGCAGCCGATTATCGTACTTTGGGAAAAAATATATATGAGCCTAATAAGACTGAATGGACATGTTCATTTACCGGTCTGGACAGATATGCAAATGGTGATGATGGAGAAGTAGATAAAAATAAGCCATATAAGTATCGAATAGTAGAAGTGACAGTAGCTGATGGTAAGGTCGAAAAGGTTATCGAGAATAGTGAATATCTGAATGACTTGTTTAAGGTGTCATATACCGATGCTATATCGGCGCCAAGTGAAGAGAATGGAAGTTCAATTACAAAGAATTACACCATAACCAATACATATAGTCCGCTGACCAACATCAAGATAACAAAGGTTGATGCTACGGATAAATCTAAGATGCTAAATGGTGTTAAATTTAAGCTTGAAAGATTGTTACTGGATAATACATCAGGTGGAGATAGCTTTAAAGTAGATAATAGTTTTGTAGCTAAAACTGCTACGACAGCACATGGAATAGCAGAGTTTAAAGACTTAGAAGATGGAACATACCGTCTGACAGAGACAGAAACCGTAAAAGGCTACAATTTATTAAAGGATCCAATAACCATTAAAATAAATAGGAATAAAGCAGATGGAACAACAGTGGATGGACAGCCATATGACTTCACCACAGATAAGAATACGATAGAGCTTCAAATCAGCAACCGTATGAAGTTCCTTCTACCAAAAACCGGTGGTTATGGAGCAATGTTATTCATATTATGCGGAATGGCGCTAGCAACGCTATGCTGCTTGATATTTTTCTTGATTAATCTTAGAAAGGAGGTACAATACTCCAGACATAAGAGACAAAGAAGAAACGCGATTGGCAAGTAACACCTGCCGGTCGCACGTAACACGATAACAATGAAAAAGAAATAAGAGAGGAAAAAAGCATGAAAAAATTTAAAAAAATGTTGGCTGGTCTCCTAGGCGCAGCCATGGTGCTGACATCATTCGGCACACCAGCTTGGGCAGATGGTGCTGCAAGACCTAATTTACCTACGATTGATACAACTCAGAAAGGTACGTTGACAATCAATAAGTATGAGGGTACAGATGAAAACACGTCAAATGATAAGCCATTAGCAGGTGTTGAATTTACAATTTGGAAAGTGGCAGATATTGAACAGGATACATCACCATCGTCAAATGTTGGATTTAAGTTTGTTCCGGTAAGTACATTGACAAGTCTTACGGCGGAAGATTTTAAATCTGATAAAACAGATGCAGATAAATACACAAAAGAAATATATGATAAAGTATTAGCAAAATTAAATAAAAATAAAAAAGTAGAAGACGGTACATTAGATGGTGCAATAAAAGCAACCACAAAAATAGATGACACAACAGGTAAAGCATCAGCAAAATTTACAGACCTTGATTTAGGACTTTATCTTGTACAGGAGACAAAAGCTCCTTCACAGATTGTAAATAAAACAGCAAACTTTTTAGTTTCAGTTCCTATGACAAATGAGGCTGGTAAAGCTTGGAACTATGATGTAGTTGCAGAGCCTAAGAATGCAGCAGTATATGCTGGTATCAATCTTATAAAGGAAGGAACAACAATAAAAGCAGATGGAACACTAGAGACGGTTAATCTGGCAGGTGTAACATTTGTTCTGCAATCAAGACCAACTGGTTCAGATAATTCAGTTACTTGGACAAATGTGGGCAGTTATACAACAGAGAGTGATGGAACTATTAACGTAAATGATCTTGCTCCGAACGACTACAGATTTATTGAGACAGGTTTAGGAGAAAATAACGGATATATTCTTAACGGAAAACCATATGAATTTACAGTACAAAATGATGGAAAAATTAAAGTGGGTTCTAAAGAGCCAACTGATATTGCTACAATAACCGCAGACAACGAAAAGCCAGACCTCAAGAAAGAGGTAAAAAATGGTAATACATATGAAAATGCAGCAGATGCCTCAATCGGTGATATGGTAGAGTGGAAAGTGTCTGCATCTGTACCATCAAATGTAGACCAGTTAGAGAAATATTCAATCACTGATAAAATGTCAAGTGCTCTTACATGGGTAGAAGCTGAAGCTGCTCTTAACATTACGTATAAATCCAATGGGACACCAGTTAATGCTGAGACAACTGATTATACGTTAATAAAACCAACTGATAACCAAGAAGGTGGTTCATGGACAATCGAATTTACCGAGGCAGGAAAGACGAAACTTAAGACTAATAATATTAGTTCAATCGAAGTAACTTTCAAAACAAAGTTAAATGAAAAAGCAAATATAGGTAGTGCAGGTAACCTCAACGATGCACAGCTTGATTACTCAAATGCAATTTATCCTTTAGTAGATCCAACTAATCCTAATGATGGTAAAAAACCTGGTGAGGATCATATCAAGGATCAGGCAAAAGTATATTCTTTTGCCATTGATATGACAAAGGTAGATGGAAATAACACTGCAACAAAGCTTGAAGGTGTACATTTTGACTTGTATAAATATTCTGGTACAGTCACAGAGCCAACAGAGTCTGATTTAAAAGGTTCTGGTAAGAAGATTAATACCACTGATTTGGTAACAGATATTAATGGTAAAATCACTGTAAAAGGACTTGAAAATGGAAATTATTATCTTGTAGAGACAAAAGCCGCTGCAGGTGGTTATAACTTATTAAAAGCACCGGTAAAAGTTGTGATTGCACAGGAATATTCTGTTGAAAAGAAAACAACAGTTACTAAAGATGCAGAAGGTAATGTGACAAGTACAACAACAGTGGTTAACAAAACATTCACAGGTGGAGATGAAAATAACGCTGGTACTTACAGCGTAACAATCGAAAACCGCAAAGGCTTCACCCTCCCAAAAACCGGTGACATCGGAACTGCAATGTTCCTTATCATTGGTATCGGTGGTATGCTCGCTGCAGTATACATCATGCTCAGAGGAAGAAAGAGAGCCTAACCAATGGCAATAGTCAAAGAAAGTTTAGATAAGATTTAACCGAATAAAGTGCTCCTACAGAGCAAAGGGATGACTAACCTTCGTACATACAGACTTACATGTCTGCGTGTGCGGAGGTTACCATTCTATTTTACATTTTTGAAACGATAAGCTAACATTTATTCAACCCCACAATCAGACAGCTATGCAGCTTATGTTGTTGTGGGTTTGAATAAATGCTATCAGAAGCCTTAGGTATAGGAATACAAGCTATGAAGAAACTACGAATAATCTTTTGCGCCATCCTCTTTTTCACCGGAATGTCGATTGCGCTCTATCCATATATCAGTAACCGTATAAATGAAAAGAATGCTAGCTCTGCTATCACAAGCTACGACAGTGAGGTGAAGCAGCTGGACGAGGAAAAGGTGGATGCCTTAAAGGAGGCTGCGACCAAGTACAATGACCAGCTGAGTACTGTGGTGTCGGCTGAGAGCACAGAGAGTGAGAGCAGTGCGGTAAGCTATGCAGACCTCGTGAATGTCGGTGAGTCACTTGGATATATCACTATTCCAAAGATTGATGTGAATCTGCCTATATATAGCGGCACGAGTGATGATGTACTCGCAAAGGGTGTTGGTCATATGGAGCAGTCCAGCTATCCGCTCGGCGGCGAGAGTACTCACTGTGTTCTGACAGGTCACAGAGGTCTTCCGAGTGCGGTGCTTTTTACGAATCTTGATAAGCTTGAGATGGGCGATGAGTTTTACCTGCATGTGCTCGATGAGATTCTTGCGTACAAGGTGGATCAGATTAAGGTAGTCGAGCCTAACGAGTCGGGAGACCTTGATATAGTGGATGGGAAGGATTACTGTACACTTGTCACCTGTACACCGTATGCGATTAATTCGCACCGTCTTCTGGTGCGCGGTGAGCGTACTGAGTACACAGGCGAGGAGAAGAGTGAGACAAAGAATCAGATGCAGTCTGGCGCACTCACGAAGCGAATAGTGGATGTGTGGCCGTGGATGCTTGTGGCACTTGCTGTGGCAGGTACACTGGAGACTGTGATTTTTATTATAATTGTAAGGCGCAGAAGAAGAGAGAGGAACGAGTAATATATGAAGGGTTATGAGAAGGCCGCTCAGGCTATACAATCTGTGAAACAGGTGATCATAGGAAAAGATGACTGTGTGCTTGCCATCATGGAGGCTATTCTTGCAAACGGGCATATACTGATTGAGGATATTCCGGGAGTGGGCAAGACGAGCATGGCGCTTGCGTTTGCGAGGGTTTTGGATATGAAGCAGAGCCGTGTGCAGTTTACACCTGATGTACTGCCTACAGATATCACAGGCTTTTCCATCTACAGGAAGGAGCTTGGCAGGTTTGACTATGAGGAGGGCGCTGTCATGTGCAATCTGTTTCTGGCCGATGAGATAAACCGTACATCGCCAAAGACACAGTCCGCGCTTCTTGAGGTGATGGAGGAGCGCACGGTGACGGTGGATGGTGTGACTCATCCGGTGCCAAGACCGTTTCACGTTATCGCTACTGAGAACCCTATTGGCTCTGCAGGTACACAGATGCTGCCGGAGTCGCAGCTTGACCGTTTTATGATAAGCATCAGCATGGGATACCCAAACAGGGCGGATGAGCTTGATATTCTGATGAGCCGTGACCATGGCAATCCTATGGAAGATATCATGCCGTCCATTCACACCGATGAGCTCGTTGCGATACAAAAGGAAGTGGAGGGTGTATTTGTTCATAGGACAGTTTATGAGTATATTGTGAGCCTGGTGGAGGCCACGAGAAACAATGACAGGATAGAGCTTGGAGTCAGTCCGCGTGGTGCGCTTGCACTTGCCAGGATGAGCAAGGCGGCTGCTTATGTTGAGGGGCGTGAGTATGTGCTGCCGCGTGATGTGGCTTCTGTGTTTATCAATGTGGCGCGTCACAGGATTGTGCTGAGTGCGCAGGGCAGGATGTACAATGAGTCTGCGCAGGATATTCTTGCTGAGATTTTAGCGTCGGTGAAGCAGCCCAAACCGCAGACAGAAGGCAGATAGCCTGTCTGATTTTCGGAGGTATTGATGAAGAAAAAGGTTTCTTACATAGCTTTAATTATATGTACACTCGCAGTTGCACTGTTCTGGAACAATGATATAGCGCGCACACTGCTTTCATTTGAGCTTTTGCTTGTGCCGTGTCTGTTTATACTTTCCGTATATCTGGAGCGTAATCTGAGTGCGTCTTTAGTGGTGCCGGACAGATATGTGCCAAAGGGAGAGAAGTTTGAGGTGGATGTGCATGTCTCAAATGCTTCTGTGCTTCCGATGAGCACTGTACCTGTCACGCTTTTGTGTTACAGCAGGATTTCAAGCAGGGAGAGTGCCTATACGCGCGATGCCTTTGTTACGCCGGGCTCAGGCTCTTCGCTTTGCTTTTACCTGCGTACCGGTTACTGTGGCAAGCTGTATTTCAATATAGGAAAGGTCGCAGTGAAGGATTACCTGAGCCTCTTTACACGCGAGTGCAGCGTTTCGGAGCATAGCTCGTCAGTATTTGTGCTGCCGAGGATTCATATGCTTGATATGGCGCGTGTGCTTGGGCTTTCGGAGTCGGTGGACGGTGAGCTTTTTTCAAAGCTGCGCCATGGTGAGGATTCGTCTGAGGTGTTTGATATCAGACAGTACAGGAGAGGGGATTTGCTTCACAGCTTTCACTGGAAGCTTTCCGCAAAGACTAATGATCTCATGGTTAAGGAGTACAGCCTGCCGATGAATGAGACTGCATTTATCTTTGCCGATATGTCATATAAAGGCACCGGCGATGAACGTGTCAGTGTGATGGATACTTTTCTTGAGATACTTGGCTCTGTGTCGTGGTCTATGGCAGCAGCCTCTATGAAGCATAATGTCATCTGGTGGGATGATAAGGAGAAGCGCATCATGAGCCGGTCTGTGGCGAGTGAGTCTGATACATACTCCATGCTCGAGCAGCTTTGTGAGTCGGGCATATATGAGGAGCATGTGGATGTGGAGGCACTCTATGAGAACAGGGAGATTACGGCTGACAGCAATACGATGCGGCTTGGCATGGATGGCAGCTTTTATCACAACGGTGTGCGCGTGAAGCATATTGATTATGACAAGGTGGATGAGGAGCTTGCAGGATGGGAGATTTAGAGCTTGTAGGAGCTACACTGCTCACGAAGCCGGGAAATAAGGGGACACATGCTCTATGGCCTATGACGGCCATGTGCTTTTTTTCAGTGATGGCGCTTTTTAGGATTTTTCTGTATGCGTTTTCAGTGTCTGTAAATTATCTGGTGCTTGCGGCTGTAGGGGCAGCCATTTGTGTGTGGTTTACATTTATATTTGAATACAGGGCTTTGGTTAGATATCGCTTTTTCGTCCTTCTTTTTAGCATCATGCTGTGGTGCTTTGGCATTCTGCTTGCGCAGGAGGCTTTTAAGAAGGGCTTACTATATACCTTTAATTGTATTGCCGGTCAGATGAACCGGACTTATCAAAGTGGCATAACTCTCATTTCAGATGCCGGAACCGGGGCGACCATTTTTTTTGGTTTTATGTTTTTTGCGGTTGCCTGGTTGATGGCTGAGGCTGTGATTAAGAGGCAGGATGGAGCCATGTTTTTGTTTGTGGCTTTTCCTGTGGTGATATGCTCACTGCTTAGTGGTGGAAGGATTTCAAAGGGAGCTTATTTTGTGCTGCTCCTTTGTTTTTTATGTACATATGCAGGCTCGTCTGTGCGCGTGAGAAGAAAGCTCTGGGGCAAGGGTGATGAGGCTGTGTTTGATACGAATGTGAAGGAAGCCAGACGTGCTGCCAATATGCTTGCGGCTTTTTGTGCAGGCTTTGGTGCTGTTGTTGTGCTTTTAGCTTTTTTCGTGGTGCGGCCGGCTGTAAATGCTCCGCTTTCCGTGGTGTCTGATGTGACTGCTCCTGTGAAGAGCAGCGGCCTTCAGTTTCTGTACAGGTTTTTGCCGCAGGTGTCAGGCGGCAGGCTCAATCTATCGCTCGAGGGCGTGGGAGGCGGCGTGTCTGACGGTGAGCTTGGCGATGTGGACGGTACGGCTTATGATGAGGTGGAGTCGCTTAAGGTGACTGTCAGTGAGAAGCCTACAGAGATTCTTTATTTAAAGGGCTATGTGGGTGCAGACTATACGTCAAACAGGTGGAGAATGGGCGATGCAGACAGCTTGACAGATGCGGCTCTAAACTGGAAGACGGATGGTGATTCGCTCCTTTATATCCAGAATATGCCATTTCTTCGGATGATGTATGTGCAGAGCCGTATGGATGGTGCAGCTTTAGATGGTGCAGGCGATGGGGATGGCTCTGATGCCGAGGAAGCTGTTTCTTCACGCACAATCTCAGTCGAGAGGCTCAATGCGAATACTGCATACACCTATGTGCCTTATCAGGCTTACCTGAATGATTACTATAATATTTTGGGCGGTGACTGCTCGGTGCAGGGGCAGACTGCACAGGATGACCGGTATGAGTACTTTGAGAACAGCACATACATGGATACGATGAAGAAGTGGATGGATGTGGATGCTTCTGCTTCCGATGGCGGTGACACAGCAGGCTCAGGCAGTGGTGCGGCTGGTTCCGATGGCGGTGACATAGCAGGTGCGCTTGGCTCGTACAATCACCGGAATATGCTTGATGAGCTGGAGGCTTCATACGAGTCGTATGTGAATACCCACTATACCGATGTGCCTGAGAGCCAAAAGCGCATCGAAAAGCTTTGCAAAAAGAAGAAAAAGGAGTGGGACAAGAAGCTAGAGGGAAATTTGAGCGATACGCAGAAGCAGGATCTGTCATATGAAAAGATTGATGATGTGAAGAATTTTGTTGTGAGGACTCTGTGGGAGAGGTGTGAGTTCTCCAAATCCGCTTCAAAGATTTCTGATGATGAGGACTACATAGAGCGCTTTATGTTTGAAAAAAAGAAGGGTGATTCCACTGCCTTTGCTTCGGCGGCTGTTGTGATGTTCCGCTCCTGCGGCATACCGGCGCGCTACGTGGTGGGCTATGCGGCTCCTGCCAATCTGTTTTCGGGTCAGGCTGACGGCTCGTATATGGCTGTGCTTCAGGATGACAATGCGCACGCGTGGGTGGAGATTTACATGCCTGACTGTGGTTGGACTCCTGTGGAGACGACTCCGGGCTTTGCCGGCACGATTGACAATCTCGATATGCCGGAGGCTGACACAGAGGATACGGAGAGTATTGCGGACAAAAAGGACAAGGATGCTGACCGTGACGGAGAGGATACAGCGGGTACCGGGGCCGATATGAAGCGCATCAGGCAGCTTAAGCTTTTGCTTGGTACGGTGTGTGGCATATTACTTGTGATAATTGCGGTCATACTGCGCGTGTGGTATGTGAAGAGACGCACGCTTGCGCTCGATAAGAGGCTTTCACCGGGCGATAGAGTCAGAATCATATTCATAAGCTTTTATAAGCTGCTTGAGAGGGATGGCAGGCTGGCTGCTGATGAGGGTGCTTGTGTGGATACCACAAGACCTGAGTTTGTTGATGCGGTGATGGATGCTTATCCTGAGCTTGTAAGGAGTGATTTTGAGCATTTCATGAGTCTTGTGCTTATGGCCAATTATGGACCGGATAAGCTTGAAGCCGGTGATTGTGAGCTTGCAGTCGTGATGTATAAGAGGCTTAAGAAGCTTGTGGCGCGAAAGACTGTGGTCAGAGGGTATTTTTAATTATTAATAAATAAAATGCGGTCATATGACCGCATTTTATTGACATATGAGAAAAAATAATATATCATACATATGGAGGTGGGGGAGTGAATAATATAGCTAACATATCGGATATAGCCATATTTCTTGAAAATGCAAAAGCGCTTATTTCAGCAGGTAGATATGATTTTGTTCCAAGGAGAAAGAATATGCAATCTCTTGCACAGCACGGTTTAACAATCACTGATGCAAAGGCAGAGCTTCTGGAACTTGTTGTGAGGGATTATTATAAGGGACCAAAGCAGGACTTTAATCCGGATAAGCCGGGGGACATATGGGAATTTAAAAAATATATTGCCGGAAGATTGTTTTACATAAAGCTAAAAATCACGCAGGAAAATGGAACAGACATTCTAAAGTGTCTCGGTTTTCATGAGGATGATTTCGCATAGGTTATAGGAGGTGGAGTCAATGAAAAGATATTGTGAAGAATGCAAAAAAGAAGTTGAGACTACAATAGTTACAAAAAAAGAATCTTATAATGTATGCGGAGAGATGATAGATGTAAACGCGCAGGTGCTTGTATGTGCTGAGTGCGGAGAGGAATTATTTTCTGAGGAATTAGATAATGCTACTCTTATTAATGCATACAATGAATATCGTAGGAGGCATAAGCTTCTTCTTCCGGAAGAAATTAAAGAAATAAGACAGCAGTATGGACTAAGCCAGAGAGGCTTTTCAAAATTATTGAACTGGGGAGATAAGACTATCTGCAGATACGAGAATGGTTCTTTACAGGACCGGGCTCATAATAGTCTTTTGATTTTTTTGAAAAATCCTGAGAATATGAGGTCATATCTTACAGAAAATGAGATAGACATTGATGAAAAGCAGAAGACAAAATTGCTTGATATTGTAGAAAGACTTGAGCAGAATTTGGAATACAGAGAAAATAGAAAGTTTTTTGATGAATTTTTCTCCGAAACTCCATGTGAGGAAAATGGATTTAAAGGTTTTGATTATGAAAAATTGTGTGCAATGGTTTTATTTTTTGCAAATAAAAGCACAGAGCTGTTAAAGACAAAGCTGATGAAGCTGTTAAATTATTCAGACATGATTTTTTATAAGGAAAATGGTATTTCAATATCAGGCTTAAGGTATGCGCATTTACCATATGGCCCGGTTCCTGAAAATTTTGATATGCTTTTTGGAAGGATGGCAGCAGACCATTTGGCTCATATTGAGGTGGCTTATGATAATGGATATGAAAAGCATCAGGTGATTCCTGAGTGTGATATGCCAAAGGGTGTTTTATCCGATGAGGAAAAGGATGTGCTTGAACGCATTTATTTGAAATTTAAGGATTTTGGTTCAGTTGATATATCAAACTATTCACATAAAGAAAAAGGTTATATAGCTACAAAGCAGGGAGAAATAATCTCTTATTCATATGCGAAGGATATTTGTCTAAATTAGATAGCATGAAATGAAAATAGAAGCAGCTTCCGGATTAACCGGAAGCTGCTTCCTTTAAATAGTGTACAATGTGCAAATTTTATTCCAGTGAATCCGGAATACCATCATGGTCCAAATCTGCCATGTCTGCTCCGTGTGCACCGATATCCACAGTGTTTAAGGTGCGTCTTTTAAGTCTTGCGGCCTCAGACTGCTTGAGCAGATAGCTCTTTATCTCGCGTGAGTGCTTTACGTGAATGAGCTTAAGCTCAGGGCTTGTGACGTCGCCTGTGTAGCAGACTATGGTGCCGAGCTTAAAAATGCGCTCCATCAGTGATGTGGTGAGCTTTACATCAGCTACCTTGTACATGTAGCAGTCATCCTCTGTGGTGCTTAAGAGTCCGGACTCTACAGTGATAAAGGACGGTGTGACGGTATATTTTGTGAAAGTCCACGGCAGACCGAGAAACAGCAGTCTCTTTCTCTCCTTAAAGATTACAGCATCGTCATCATCGATTGCGCCGGCTGTGGTGTTTTGGATTTGTGATTCATTTACAGACATATTATTCTCCTTTTTGATGTTGAAATTGTCGTAATTGTATGAAAACTTCACTACAATTGCTAAGCATTCAGAACAGTTATATTCTGACATATATTCTACAACAAAAAAGTATAAAAGCCAACTTGAATATTGCACTGAGATATTATATGATAGAAAAAATGTAAAAAATTGTTACGCGAAAAAGAATGGAGGCAAATTATGCGTCACTTAATGAGTCCGTTGGATTTTTCTGTAGAAGAGTTGGACAAGCTTCTGGATCTTGCAAATGATATAGAGGCTCATCCTGAGAAATATGCACACAAGTGCGATGGAAAGAAGCTTGCAACCTGTTTTTACGAGCCAAGCACAAGAACCAGGCTTAGCTTTGAGGCTGCCATGCTTAATTTGGGAGGCTCGGTGTTAGGTTTCCACAGTGCTGATTCGTCATCTGCGTCAAAGGGCGAGAGCGTTTCAGATACTATCAGGGTTATTTCCTGCTATGCTGATATCTGTGCCATGCGTCATCCTAAGGAGGGTGCACCGCTTGTAGCTTCAGAGAAATCGCGTATCCCTGTAATCAATGCAGGCGATGGAGGTCATCAGCATCCTACCCAGACACTTGCTGATCTCCTTACAATCCGTTCCATCAAGGGCAGATTGAATAATATCACAATCGGCTTTTGCGGAGATTTAAAGTTTGGACGTACAGTGCATTCACTGATCAATGCACTTATCAGATATGACAATGTGAGGATTGTGCTTATCTCGCCTGAGGAGCTTAAGGTGCCTGACTATGTGCGCGATGATGTGCTTCGTGCCAACAATATCGAGTTCAAGGAGGTAGAAAAGCTCGAGGATGCCATGGGAGAGCTTGATGTGCTCTACATGACACGTGTCCAGAAGGAGCGTTTCTTCAATGAGGAGGACTATGTGCGTCTGAAGGATTTCTACATTCTGACAAAGGAGAAGATGGAGCTTGCAAAGGATGATATGATTGTACTTCATCCGCTCCCACGTGTGAATGAGATTTCTGTTGATGTGGATGATGACCCGAGAGCATGCTATTTCAGGCAGGCACAGTATGCGGTTTACGTGCGTATGGCGCTTATTCTGACATTGCTTGGACTGGCTGAGGACTAAAGGAGGATAATATGCTGAATATAAGTGGAATACATGAGGGCTTTGTGCTCGATCATATCAAGGCAGGTATGAGTCTTCAGATTTACAGGGATTTAAAGCTTGACAAGCTCGACTGCACAGTTGCAATCATAAAGAATGCAAAGAGCAGCAAGATGGGCAAGAAGGATATTATCAAGGTAGAGTGTCCGATAGAGTCATTAGACCTTGATATCCTTGGATTTATCGACCACAATATCACTGTAAATGTGATAAAGGGTGACAAGATTGTGGACAAGATGGAGCTTAAGCTGCCTCATCAGGTGAAAAATGTCATCAAGTGCAAAAACCCAAGATGCATCACTTCAATTGAGCAGGAGCTTGACCAGATTTTCGTGCTTTCCGATGAGAAAAACGAAATCTACCGCTGCAAGTACTGCGAGGAGAAATACGAAGGAGTTAAATAGTATCAGTTATGTATGCCAACGTGATTGTGGATATATCCCACGAAAAACTGGATAAGACATTTCAGTACAGCATCCCGGATGAGATTTTATGCGACATCCGTCCGGGTGTGTGCGTGGATATTCCATTTGGCAGCCGCACTATCACAGGCTATGTGATTGAGGTCACGGATAAGCCTGAGTACGACCCGGCAAGGACAAAGCCTCTTATCGGGGTAAAGGCAGACTCTGTGGCTGTGGAGGCAAAGCTCATCGCACTTGCGGCATGGATACGGCGCAATTACGGCTCTACCATGAATCAGGCGCTTAAGACTGTTATACCTGTAAAGAAGCAGGCTAAGGAGCAGGTGAGCCGCAGTATTGCACTGAAAATAGACAAGGTAAAGGCAAGGGCGCAGCTTGCGCTTTGCGAGGCAAAAAAACAAAAGGCAAAGGCCAGGCTGTTTCGTGCGCTGATCGATGCTGATGATGGGGCGCGCCTTGAGTATTCCTTTGTGACAGGCAAGCTGTCGGTGTCGGCTGCCACTATAAGAGCGCTTGAGCAGAGTGGCTTTATCGAGGTCATCACACAGAGCGGCTACAGAAATCCTGTGGAGCATATGAGTGCGGACACCTATGATAAGGTACTGAATGCCGCGCAGCAGAGTGTGGTTGATGCGATAGAAGGCGACATTGCCGCTGGCCTTAGAAATACTTATCTGATTAAGGGTGTTACCGGAAGCGGCAAGACAGAGGTGTACATGGAGCTTATCGCACACTGTATACAGTCCGGGCGTCAGGCGATTGTGCTGATTCCCGAGATTGCCCTCACTTACCAGACCGTGATGCGTTTTTTTGCAAGATTTGGGAACAGGGTTTCGATAATCAATTCAAGACTTTCAAATGGTGAGCGTTATGACCAGTTTGAGAGAGCTAAGAATGGTGATATTGACATCATGATTGGCCCGCGGTCGGCGCTGTTCACACCTTTTTCAAATTTAGGACTTATCATAATAGATGAAGAGCACGAGAATTCATACAAGAGCGAGTCGGTGCCGCGCTATCATGCCAGGGAGGTGGCGATAGAGTACGCGCGCATGTCCGATGCTATTGTGGTACTTGGCTCTGCAACACCTTCGGTGGATAGCTTTTACAAGGCAAAGACAGGCGTTTACAGGCTTTTGGAGCTGGATAAGCGTGTAGACGACAGACCTCTTCCAAAGTGTGAGGTTGTCGATTTGAGGCAGGAGCTTCGTGAGGGAAACCGCTCGATTCTTTCCACCAGGCTTCAGGAGCTTATGGAGGAGCGGCTTCTAAATGGCCAGCAGACCATGCTTTTTTTAAATAGAAGGGGCAAATCGGCATTTATGTCGTGCAGAGCGTGCGGTTTTGTGGTAAAATGTCCTCATTGCGATGTATCACTCAGTGAGCATAGCGGCGGAGTGATGGTCTGTCACTACTGCGGCTACAGACAGCCGGTGCCTAAGGTGTGTCCGAGCTGTGGCTCGAAGTACATTAGCGGCTTTAAGGCAGGCACGCAGAAGATAGAAGCGATGGTGGCAAAGCGTTTTCCACAGGCGCGTATACTGCGCATGGATTATGACACCACGAGGGCGAAGGATGCGTATGAGAAGATTCTGCAGGCATTTTCCAATCATGAGGCCGATATACTTATCGGTACGCAGATGATTGTAAAGGGGCATGATTTTTCAAATGTCACGCTGGTTGGTGTGCTGGCGGCGGATATGTCACTGCATGTGAATGATTTTCATGCGGCGGAGCGCACCTTTGCTCTGCTGACCCAGGCGGCAGGGCGCGCCGGCAGAGGAAAGCTGCCCGGCAATGTGGTTATCCAGACCTACGACCCTGACCACTATGCCATCCGGACTGCCAAAGAGCAGGATTATGAGGCTTTTTACGATAAGGAGATAGAGTACAGGAGGCTTATGCATTATCCGCCTGTATGGAATATGCTTTTAGTCCATGTCACATCACCTGATGAGAGTGAGTGCGCCAGCATGTCACAGCAAGTGTACGATATAGCGTCGCAGATGATATCGCATGCAGATGAAAATCAAAGCCCTGATGATAGGCATCAGATTCAGCTCATCGGTCCTGCGGATGCGACCATCGCCAAGGTAAATGACATATACCGCAAGGTGATTTACATGAAGACATCTGACTATGCGGCGCTCATTTCCATAAAGGATGGCATAGAGCAGGCTGTGAAAGCTGATACGGCAATGAAACATGCTAATATCTCATTTGATTTCAATCCGATGAGTGGATTTTGATAGATATAGAAGGAGGCAATTATGGCACTTAGAACTATTAGAGTGGAGGGAGACCCTGTACTTGGCAAGGTCTGCAGAGAGGTTACGGAGGTGACTCCAAAGATAGTAACACTTATTGATGATATGCTTGAGACTATGTATGAGGCCAATGGTGTAGGACTTGCCGCACCACAGGTTGGCATATTAAAGAGGATCGTTGTTATCGATGTGGGCGAGGGTCCGATCGTGATGATTAATCCTGAAATTATCGAGTCTGACGGAGAGCAGACCGGCGATGAGGGCTGTCTTTCGATACCGGGAAAGGCCGGACAGGTAACACGCCCGAATCATGTAAAGGCCCGCTTCATGGGCGAGGATATGAATGAGTATGAGATAGAGGGAGAGGAGCTTTTGGCCAGATGTATCTGTCACGAGCTTGACCATCTCGACGGACATCTCTATGTGGAGAAGGTTGAGGGCGCACTTCACGATGTGACATATGAGGATACACAGGAGTAATCATTAGGATGACATTTGTTATCTGAGCTTGGAAAATATCTGGGAGGCAGTAAGATGAGAGTAATTTTCATGGGAACACCGGACTTTTCGGTGGGAACACTTGAGGCAATTATAGAGGCAGGACACGAGGTGGCACTGGTTGTCACACAGCCCGACAAACCAAAGGGCCGCGGCAAGACAATGCAGTATACACCGGTCAAGGAGTGTGCGCTTTCGCACGGTATTGAGGTATTCCAGCCGGTTAAAATAAGAGAGACTGCTAATATAGAGAATCTCAGAAAGTTTAATGCAGATATAATAATTGTGGTTGCTTTTGGACAGATTCTGTCAAAGAGTATTCTTGATATGCCTCGATACGGCTGTATCAATGTGCATGCTTCACTTCTGCCAAAGTACAGAGGTGCGGCTCCTATCCAGTGGGCTGTGATTAACGGTGACGAGTTTACAGGTGTCACTACCATGAGGATGGATGAGGGCGTCGATACCGGCGATATGATTGCAAAGAGTACAGTCAGACTCGCACCTGATGAGACCGGCGGCAGCCTGTTTGATAAGCTCTCAGCAGAGGGAGCAAAGCTGTGTGTGGAGACCATGAAGATGATAGAGGATGGCACTGCAGAGTATACTCCTCAAAACAGCGAGGAGGCCACACATACATCAATGATCAGTAAGGAGCTTGGCTTTATCGACTGGACAAAGCCGGCTGTTGAGATTGAGAGGCTTATAAGGGGGCTTAATCCATGGCCGAGCGCATACACCCACTTAAACGGTAAGACATTTAAGGTGTGGAGTGCAAAGGTGATTGACGGCAGCGATGATTATGAGCCGGGCTGTATTTATCATATCGGAAAAAATGATATGTATGTACAGACAGGAAAAGGAGCATTATCTTTAGTAGAGGTACAGCTCCAGGGCAAGAAGCGCATGGATACAGGTTCATTTTTGAGAGGCTGTCATGTTGAAGAGGGCTCGTTCTTCACATTATAGTTATTCATTATAAGTAACTATTGACAAACTACTACACGCATTATAATAAGCAGCAAGGAGAGATGATACATGGGATATTATTACTGGGATCCGACATATATACTCGTTGTGATAGGTGCAGTGATATGTATGATTGCATCGGCAAGAGTTAAAGGTACATTTAATAAATACTCGCAGCTAAGAAGCATGTCAGGCATGAATGGCGCACAGGTAGCTCAGAGAGTGCTTCAGGCGGCAGGCATATATGATGTGCAGGTGCGTCATGTGTCCGGCAGTCTGACGGACCACTATGATCCGCGCACCAAAACAGTGAATTTATCTGATCCTGTGTACAATGCCACATCGGTCGCAGCACTTGGCGTAGCAGCCCATGAGTGTGGACACGCTATACAGCATGCAAAAAGCTATGCACCTCTTTCAATCAGGAGTGCACTTGTGCCTATAGCCAATTTTGGCTCAATGCTTGCATGGCCGGTCATACTTATCGGCTTGTTCTTTAACACACGCTCGTCAGGGCTTATTATTGATATAGGCATATTGTTGTTTTCGGCAGCAGTGCTTTTCCAGCTCGTGACATTGCCGGTAGAGTTTGATGCTTCAAGACGTGCGCTTGTCATGCTTCGTACACAGGGCATACTTGCAGATGACGAGCTTAAGTACACAAGAAGGGTGCTCAAGTCAGCGGCACTTACCTATGTAGCCAGTGCGGCGGCTGCTATTTTACAGCTCCTTCGTATAATACTCATCACAAACGGACGCAGACGGGACGACTGATATTGTTTTAGCTGCAAGTAGGTTAAACTATATGACATCGAATAAGAATATAAATAATCATAGTAAAAGTAATCATAACAATAAAAATAGCCAAATAAACAAAAATAATATACCGGGCAGACCGGCAAAATCAAACGTGGCAGCGCATAATGAGCACTCTGTAGATACGCGTGAGCTTGCCCTTGAGATGCTTATTGAGATTAATGAGCGTGGAGCATTTTCGCACATCGTGCTTCGTAGTGTGCTTGACAAGTATCAGTATCTGTCAAAGCAGGACAGAGCCTTTATGACGAGGCTTGTTGACGGCACTATCGAGTATATGCTGCAGCTCGACTACATCATAGACTCTTTTTCAAAGACAAAGGTAAGGAAGATGAAGCCCTTCATCAGAAACCTTCTTCGTATGAGCGTCTACCAGATAAAGTACATGGACGCGGTGCCGGATTCAGCTGTATGCAATGAGGCTGTGAAGCTTGCAAAGAGGCATAAGTTTGCACAGCTTTCGGGCTTTGTAAACGGTGTACTCAGAAATATTGCAAGAAATATAGATTCAGTACAGTTTGATACCTTAAGCATCCGATACTCCATGCCACAGTGGATAGTGGACAGATTTGTTGCGGCATACGGAGAGAAGAAGGCAGAGGAGATTTTCAAGGCCTTTCACAATAAGAGCACAATAAGCATCAGGACAAACCTGACCAGGTGTACTCCGGATGAGCTTCGTGCAATGCTTGAGGCAGAGGGTGTGACGGTCACTGCGGTTGATGAACTTGATTACGCGTTTGTTATATCTGGATTTGATTATTTGAATGGCTTGCAGAGCTTCAGAGACGGGCTTTTCTATGTGCAGGATATAAGCTCAATGCTTGTTGCACAGACGGCTGCTCCAAAGAAGGGCGACTATGTGATAGATGTATGCGCAGCACCGGGTGGCAAGAGCACCCATATAGCTGAGCTTTTGCAGGGTAGCGGTCATGTGCTCGCGCGTGACCTGACCGATAACAAGGTCGGTATGATTGAGGAAAATATAGAAAGGCATGGCCTTAAAAATATGTCGGCAGAGGTGTGGGATGCCACCGTACCTGATGCTGATTCGGCAGGAAAAGCAGATATACTGATTTGTGATCTGCCGTGCTCAGGGCTTGGAGTGCTCGGAAGAAAGAAGGACATCCGCTACAAGATGACACCTGAGTCTGTAGATGAGCTTGCCGCTCTTCAAAGACAGATACTTGATACCGTGCATACATACGTGAAGCCAAACGGAGTGCTCGTGTACAGTACATGTACGATAGATGAGGCTGAGAACGAGGACAATGTGAGGTGGTTTATTGAAAAGCATCCGGAGTTTGAGCTTGATAAGAGCTTTGCGGAAGGCACCGGAATGAAACAGATACTGCCCGGTGAGCATGGAAGTGACGGATTCTTTATTGCAAGATTTATAAAAAGCAAATTATGATATTAAAGTAAATCATGAATTAATAAATATAAATTGGTTCGAATTAGTAGAATTATAAACAATAGTTAAATGCAGATTTAATAAAAATAATATGGAACAGATAAAAGAACAACTAACTGACATCAAATCAATGAATATGGATGAGCTCACAGAGTTTATCATATCGCTCGGAGAAAAGAAATTCCGTGCGAAGCAGATATATGAGTGGATTCATGTGAAGCATGTGGAAAGCTTTGATGAGATGACCAATATTTCAAAAAAGTTCATACAGGTATTAAAGGACAATGCAATACTCATCTCGCTAAAAAAAGAGGAGGTGCAGGTGTCAAAGCTCGATGGCACGAGAAAATATCTCTTTGCACTCGACGATGGCAATGTTATAGAAAGTGTACTTATGAAGTACAAGCATGGAAACTCTGTATGCATATCTTCGCAGGTCGGCTGCAGGATGGGGTGCAGATTCTGTGCATCCACTCTTGACGGTCTCGTCAGGGGGCTTAGGCCGTCTGAGATGATTGACCAGATTTATCAGATAGGCAAGGACATAGGGGAGCGCATCTCAAATGTGGTTGTCATGGGCACAGGCGAGCCACTTGACAATTACGACAATCTGCTGCGCTTTATAGAGCTTCTCACTGATGAAAACGGTATCAATATCAGCCAGCGCAATCTGACAGTTTCCACATGTGGTCTCGTACCGCGCATGAGACAGCTTGCAGATGAAAAGCTTTCTATCACGTTGGCGCTTTCACTGCATGCCTCCAACCAGGAAAAGAGAAAAGCTCTTATGCCGGTTGCAAACAGCTATGATATACATGATGTGGTCGATGCATGCAAATATTATTTTGCACAGACCGGTCGCAGAGTCACCTTTGAGTATAGTCTGGTAGGCGGAGTGAACGACACAGCCGAGGATGCAGCAGAGCTTTCGGCACTCGTACATGGCATGAACTGCCATATAAATCTGATTCCGGTAAACCCGATAAAGGAGCGCGACTACGTGCAGTCCAACAAGGGTGTTATAGAGGCTTTTAAAAATAGGCTTGAAAAAAACGGAATTAATGTTACTATTAGAAGGGAAATGGGCAGAGATATAGACGGTGCCTGTGGACAGCTTCGCAAGAAGCATATAGATAAGGAGAGAGGAATAAACTAGATGAAGACGTTTTCCATTACGGATGCAGGTGCTATTCGTGAGATGAATCAGGATTTTTATTTCTCGTCTGACACTGCAGTAGGAAATCTTCCGAATCTTTTCATCGTAGCAGATGGAATGGGAGGACACAAAGCCGGTGACTATGCTTCCAGACACACTATAGAGCGTGTGGTTGCATCGGTATCGAGAAATGCTGGGGATGAACCGGTATCCATCATCAAAGAGGCTATCAACAAGGCAAATGAGCTTTTGGTGGCTGAGTCTCGTGAGGATGAAGCTAAGCGTGGAATGGGTACCACCTTAGTCATAGGAACTATTATAGGAAACAAGCTTTTTGTGGCCAATATAGGTGACAGCAGGCTTTATATTGTAGGTGGCACAGAGCAGATCAGACAGATTACCAGGGATCATTCACTGGTTGATGAGATGGTCAGGATGGGTGAGATAAATGCCGACGAGGCGAGAGTTCATCCGGACAAGAATATCATCACGAGAGCTGTCGGGGCAGCAGATCATGTGGAGGCAGATTTCTTTGAGGTCGAGCTATGTGAGGACGACAGGATTCTTCTGTGTACAGACGGACTTACCAATATGGTGAGAGATGAAGAAATATGCGATACTATTAGGCAAAATGATAATATCGAGACAGCAGCGTCACAGCTTGTCGCCATGGCCAATGCAAACGGTGGCCGCGATAATATCACAGTAATGATTATTAAACCATTTTAAAACGAGGTAATAACAGATGTTAGAGATAGGAAGTTTTTTATCGGATCGATATGAGATCCTAAGCAAGGTTGGCGCAGGCGGCATGTCAGATGTATACAAGGCAAAAGACCATATACTGAGTCGTTTTGTAGCTATAAAGGTTTTAAAGCAGGAGTTTTCGGAGGATAGTTCATTTGTGACCAAGTTCCGTGCTGAGGCACAGTCAGCAGCAGGACTTGAGCATCCGAATATCGTAAATATCTATGATGTAGGCAGCGAGAATGGTCTGTACTACATTGTCATGGAGTATGTCGAGGGTATCACACTTAAGACTTATATCGAGAAAAAGGGCCAGCTGTCATTCAAGGAGTCTGCAAGTATTGCAATCCAGGTGGCAAGGGGCATAGAGGCCGCTCACAATAAAAATATCATCCATCGTGATATCAAGCCGCAAAATATCATTATTTCTACAGATGGCAAGGTAAAGGTGACAGACTTTGGAATTGCAAAGGCTACATCTTCAAATACAATAAGCTCAGATGTGATGGGCTCAGTACACTATGCATCTCCGGAGCAGGCAAGAAACGGCTTCGTCGATGGCAGAAGTGATATTTACTCACTGGGAATCGTAATGTTTGAGATGGTTACAGGCCGTGTGCCGTTTGACGGTGATACCACAGTGGCAGTTGCACTGCAGCACTTACAGGAGGAGATTGCAAGGCCGAGCATCTACGCACCGGATCTGCCGATCAGCTTTGAGAAAATCATCTTAAAGTGTACACAAAAGACACCGGACCGCAGATACCAGACTATTGAGGAGCTTCTCACAGACATAAGGCGCTCTCTTGCGCATCCTGATGAGGATTTCGTCACAATTGCACCACTCGTTGACGGTGGCAAGACCAAGGTTATAAGCCCGGAGGAGCTTGACAAGATAAAAGAGGGCAGAGGTGTCGCAGAGGACTTAAACGATGATGATACCGATGCAGATAATGATGATGAGTATGCTGACGATGAAGACGATGATGATGAATATGATGAGTCACTCTTAGACGAAGATGATGACGATGAAGACGATGATGATGACGGCAAGCTTTTAAATCCAAAGATGGATAAAGCAATCACGATCATGGGTATAGTAACAGCCGTGATCATTGTAATAGTTATCATATATCTTGCACTTTCAGTGGCAGGAGTGTTTAAGTTTGGCGGCAAAAAGAACTCAGAGTCACAGCAGACAGAGTCACAGACACAGACCGAGTCTGAATCAGAGTCAGAGACACAGACTGAGACAGAGGGCCAGATGATTGACATCAGAGGCATGTCAGTGGAGGATGCTCAGAAGGCAGTAGACCGCTTAAAGCTTGACCTCACAGTATTTGCATTTGAGACAAAGCAGTCAGATGGAAAGGACGGCACAATCCTTGAGCAGGATGTCAAGGCCGGAGATACAGTAAAGCGTGGTTCACAGATTAATGTAGTTATCGCAGGAAAAGGTGATAGTACATCAGAGATGGTCAAGATACCAAGTGTAATCGGAAAGACCAAGAGCTCGGCAAAGAGTACACTCGAGTCAGCAGGCTTTAGTGTCACCTTCGAGTATGGAGATTACAATAACAGTGTAGCAGCAGATGTAGTAACAGCACAGTCACCATCAGCAAAGAACCAGGCCGCAAAGGGCAGCACAGTAACAGTCACCCTTTCACCGGGCCAGAAGCCAATCACCGTGCCAAACGTATTAGGCGCCTCACAGTCACAGGCAGAAAGCGCCCTCGCAGGAGCAGGCCTCAAGTACACCTACGCCGACTCCCAGTACAGCGACACCGTACCAGCCGGTAGCGTAATCAGCCAGACCAAATCCGGCGAAACCGTAGCCGCAGGCACCACAATCACACTGACACTCAGTAAGGGTAAGCAGGAGATATCGACTAACGTAAGTAAGACGGTTAAGCTTGATGTCGGAGATGTTAATATCACAGGTGGTTCATATTCACTTGTGGGTTCTGACGGAAAAACTTATGCAAGCGGAAGTGATGTAACATCAACTTCAGTTACAGTAAGTGGAACAATGAACTGTAAAACAGGTACAGTAACGGTTACATGGCAGTATACAGAGCCTGTCAAGGATGAGAATGGAAATGTAACAGGTGAAAAGCCAGGAGAAAAAACGATTTCTGTACAAGTACCATAATTTGTATATTGTAAAATAAAATCATAATTTGATGAAAACGTGGATGGCAATACAAGGAAAGTGGGAGCATTCCCAGCACAAGGAAAACGAGCCGTAGCGCAGCTACGTCAAGTTTTCTGTATCGCCATCGTATTTGTAAATACACACAATACACATATAGCGCACAAAGCAGCAACCCAATACATGTCTTTATTGTAGTTACCGGATAGCACCCACGAAGTGGTGCTATCCGCACCCCAACCACACCAACCCGCGGACGAGAACCTGAACTCGCGGAGAAGGACTGTAGATAGCGGGGCAGACATGTGTTCCGAGGAAAAATATGAAATGCCCCGGGGTGCCATAAACCTACCGAGGAAAGAACAGGGCAGAGCAAGCCATAGCCTGTCCGTAGGAGAGCCCGGGGCTGGCTTCATATTTTTTAAGAGGAATATATGCCTGCCCCGCCACCCACACAACCTCAAAGCGCGGCATTCACCCCGCCGAAAGCGTGACTCCTGCAAATACAAAAGCACACAAGGAAAACCATGACAGGAAAAATTATTAAAGGAATTGCCGGCTTCTACTACGTCTACGTAGAAGAAACCAAAGAAGCAAAAGAAACTGCCACAGGCGGCACTCTCTACGAGTGCAAAGCAAAAGGCACCTTCAGAAAACAAAAGATAAAGCCGCTGGTTGGCGATATAGTCGACATAGCAGTCCTCGATGATGAAAAGCACATAGGCAATGTCGAGCGTATACTGCCACGGAAAAACGAACTTATCAGGCCGGCTGTGTCCAATATAGACATGGCCCTGGTTATTTTTGCATCCGCAAAGCCGGATCCCAATTTCAACCTGCTTGATAGGTTTTTGTGTATGATGGAGTACCAGCATGTCCCGGTTACCATATGCTTCAACAAAAAGGACTTAATCACACCTAAAGAGCAGCAGGAGCTTAAAAGCATATACGAGCCGGCTGGCTATAGAGTGCTTTTTACCAGCACGAAAACAGGTGAGGGCATAGATGAGATAAAGCACATTTTAGAGGGAAGGACGACCACGGTTGCAGGTCCCTCGGGAGTTGGCAAGTCATCTATCATCAACTGTCTGCAGGATGATGTGCAGATGGAGACCGGACATATAAGTGAGAAAATAGAGCGCGGAAAGCATACGACCAGACATTCTGAGATTATCCCGATAAAGGATGGCACGTATATCATGGATACACCCGGCTTCAGCTCGATGGATGTGCCAGGCTTTGAAAAGGAAGATCTGTGGACATGTTATCCGGAGTTTGTAGAGTATGAGCCATATTGCAGGTTTCAGGGCTGCGGTCATATAAATGAGCCGGACTGTGGCGTGAAGGAAGCTCTTGCAGATGGGAAAATATCGCAGGTGCGGTATGATAATTATAAGCTTTTATATGAGGAGCTTAAAAACAGACAAAAGTATTAATTTAAAGCATAATCAAACGGAGGAAAACATGAACTGTTTATCACCATCAATTTTATCAGCGGATTATTCAATACTCGGAGAGCAGCTTAAGCAGCTTGATGAGGCAGGAGCACAGTATGTGCATATAGATGTTATGGACGGCAGCTTCGTTCCAAGCATATCAATAGGACTGCCGGTCATAAAGACAATCAGAAAGTGCACAGAGCGTATGTTTGATGTGCATCTGATGATAGATGAGCCGGTCAGATATATAGATGATTTTGCGACAGCAGGAGCAGATATCATCACAGTCCATGCGGAGGCATGTAAGCATCTTGACAGGACAATCGAGGCAATAAAGGAAAAGGGCATACTGGCAGGTGTAGCATTAAATCCGGCTACTCCGCTCTCAGCCATAGAGTATGTGCTTTCCAAGGTGGACATGGTGCTTATCATGACTGTAAATCCGGGCTTTGGAGGACAAAAGCTTATTCCGTACACTGTAGACAAGGTGCGCGACTTAAAGGCACTTCTTGAGAAAACCGCAAATAAGGCTGATATCGAGGTGGACGGTGGTGTTAATCTTGAGAACGTGGAGACACTGCTTGCGGCAGGAGCCAATATCATTGTTGCGGGAAGTGCGGTGTTTAACGGAGATATAGAAGAAAATGTAAATGGTTTTCTGAATATCATGATGTAACAGATGCAGGTTAAAATGGAAATGCTTCCGGGGCTGTAGCAAATGTGGATATGTTATTTATAAGAAGGTGGACAAAATGAAGTATTTGATTGTATGTGGTGGAAAAACAGATAAGGAATTCGGCTTAAATGAGATAAAGACTGACGGAATAGATGCCATAATTGCGGCTGACAGCGGAATGGATTTCCTGTACGAAAACGGTGTCACGCCTGATATAATTGTAGGTGATTTCGATTCAGCCACGACAAAGGCATTGGAGTTTTTTGAGAGAAAGGGACAGACCGAGATACACAGGCTCAATCCCATAAAGGATGATACTGATACAGAGTATGCCATAAGACTTGCCATAAGAGAGGGTGCACGAAGTATAGTGATGCTTGGAGCAACAGGAAGCAGAATAGACCATGTGCTCGGCAATATTTCACTTTTGGGAATAGGATTGGAAAGTGGAACTGATATCAGCATTATCGATACAAACAACCGTATAAGAATGGCGGATAAGCCCGTAACCATTGAAAAATCAGCCCAATATGGCAAGTTTGTCTCGCTTATAGCAGTGACAGACGACAATGAGGTGAGCCTTAGAGGCTTTAAGTATCCTGTTACGGATTATTCCTTTGACAGATTTACATCGCTTGGCATATCCAATGAAATAATTGATGACCATGCAGTGATTGATATCCATAGAGGAAAATTTATCATTATTGAGTCAAAAGATTGACTTTTTAGGAATTTGGGACTATTATATTTTTAGGATTATTTCGGAAAATATCACCTGTTCTATTGGTATTTCATATGAGAGAAATGTCACCGGTGAGAGCCAGATTACTGAGCTGATTAAGAAGGCGGACAATCTGATGTATACAGTAAAAACAGGTGAGAAAGGACACTATGCATTCTTTTAAATCAGATGAATTTAAGATAAGAGTATTGACAAAGGACGATGCGGAGGAATACAATGCACTGCTTCGTTATGCTTTTCAGGTAACAGAGGCAGATCTTGCCGAGACCGGTTGGAAGGATGATGAAATCAAGCAGTCGAAGTTTCCGGTGCTTGAGAGAGCTGATGTGCTTGGCTGCTTCAATATCATAGACAACAAAGAGGAGCTTGTGGCTCAGTTTGCGGTATATCCGCTCGATATGAATATATATGGTGAGCGCTACGAGGTAGGTTTTGTCACAAGCGTGTGCACGTATCCTGAGTACACAGGCCATGGGCTCATGAAGAAGCTTATGAGAAAGAGTCTTACGAGGATGCGCGATAGCAACAAGTCTTTTGCCCTTTTGTATCCATACTCCATACCTCTTTACAGAGGACTTGGCTGGGAGATTATCTCAAACAAGATGACATATGTGATAAAGGACAGACAGATCCCTACAAAGCTTAAGGAGCCGGGCTATGTGCGCCGTGTGCAGTGGGATGACGAGCAGTTTAAGAAGCTTCATACTCACTTTGCCGCGAAGACTCACGGCTGTCTGTACAGAAACAATCTGGCTTGGGAGGAGTACTTCCGCTGGGATGAGGACGATACGATGGTCGCCATCTACTATAACGAGGATGATGAACCGTGTGGCTATATGGTGTATCTTATCAGCTCCGATGTCATGCACATCAAGGAACTCATCTACTTAAACCGTGAGGCGCAGCTTGGTCTGTGGGAGTACATTCATGCGCATGATTCCATGATTGATGAGGTCAGAGGCAACAACTATTACAGCGAGCCCATCGCTTTTGAGCTCGATGACAGTGATATAAAGGAGACAATAAGACCATATGCCATGGGCAGAATCATCGACGTGGCGCAGTTTATTTCACAGTACAACTGTGACCCTGATGGTCCGTGCGGCTGCTTTAGCTTCGAGATAGAAGATGAGCTTCTGCCGTGGAACAATGGCACATTTGTTATTGATTTTGAGGGAGGTCATTGTACTCTCACCGACAAAAAGCCACAGTATCACCTTAGCATGTCTATTGGCACATTTACCACACTGCTTTTGGGCTACAAGAGTGCGGAGAAGCTTTTGCAGATGGGCAAAATACAGGCTACGTATGATGCTGTTGCAAAGCTTGACGATATTTTATATCATGAGATACCATATGTATCTGACTACATATAATGATAAAAGGTCAAAAGGTAAAGGAAAATAATATGTCAAATTATGTGATTAGCTGCTGTTCAACAGCAGATCTTACCAGGGAGCATATGCTCGAGAGAAATATTAAGTACGCATGCTTTCACTATGAGCTTGACGGTAAAGAGTATATGGATGATTTAGGACAGTCCATGCCACTGCCTGATTTCTACAAGGCAATGGAGGCAGGTGCCATGACAAAGACCTCGCAGATCAATCAGGAGGAGTACATGGAGTACTTCAGGCAGTTTCTGGATGAGGGATATGATGTGCTTCACTGTACACTAAGCTCAGGTATATCAGGTACAGTCAACTCGGCAAGGCTTGCAAAGGAGGCTCTTAAGGAGGAATACCCTGACAGAAAGATATATGTGATTGATTCGCTGGCAGCATCGTCAGGCTTTGGTCTTTTGATGGATAAGCTCGCTGACCTTAGGGATAGCGGCATGGATATTGATACACTGGCTGATTGGACCATGGAGCACAGACTTGAGGTGAATCACTGGTTCTTCTCATCAGACCTTACATTTTTTATCAGGGGCGGCCGTATCTCAAAGACCGCGGGATTCGTGGGAAATGTGCTTAATATCTGTCCTTTCATGAATGTGAGCAATGAGGGAAAGCTTATTGTGCGTGAGAAAATCCGCACCAAAAAGAAGGCAATAAAGGAGATGCTTGTGAAGATGCAGGCACTCTGCAAGGACGGTGCCGATTATTCGGATAAGGTCTATATATCAAATTCTGCATGCTATGAGGATGCTAAAGCCGTAGCTGATCTGATAGAGGCTGCCTTCCCTAAGATGAAGGGAAAAGTAGAGATAAATGATATCGGTACGACTATAGGAAGCCACACAGGTCCGGGAACAGTTGCATTGTTTTTCTGGGGTAATAAGAGAGAGGATTAGCCGGATATTTTAGCCTAAATATCTGATTAGAATAATCAAAATCAATAAAGTTGATTATATTTTTATAAAAAATTAAATTACATCAATCAAAGTGATTAAATATAATCATTCCAATAACTGCGCTTATGTGTTACAATTATATCAGTTCAAACGAAAAGAGGTTTTAAGATGAAAGGATATGAAAAATACGAGCGCAGTTATTTTCTGCCTCCTGAATGCACTTATGACTGGGTTAAGAAGGATTATATAGATAAAGCACCACTGTGGTGTTCGGTTGATTTACGTGATGGCAACCAGGCTCTAATCGAGCCGATGAGTCTTGAGGAGAAGCTTGACTTCTTTAAGATGCTTGTAGATATAGGTTTTAAGGAAATCGAGGTAGGTTTCCCGGCAGCTTCTGAGACAGAGTTCAATTTCACGAGAGCTCTTATTGAGAGGGATATGATTCCTGATGATGTCACTATACATGTGCTGACACAGGCCAGAGAGCATATCATCAAGAAGACCTTCAAGGCACTTGAGGGAGCACCGAGAGCAGTTGTACATCTGTACAATTCCACATCTGTTGCACAGCGAGAGCAGGTGTTTAAGAAGTCAAAGGAAGAGATAAAGCAGCTTGCAGTTGACGGAGCTATTTTACTGAGAGACCTTGCAGCAGAGACTGACGGTAATTTCCGTTTCCAGTATTCACCGGAGAGCTTTTCGGGCACTGAGGTGGATTATGCGGTTGATGTGTGCAACGCTGTGCTTGATGTATGGCAGCCAAAGGCTGATAATAAGGCCATCATCAATATCCCTACCACAGTAGAGAATGCTATGCCACATGTTTTTGCCACACAGATAGAGTATATAAACAAGCACCTCAAGTACAGAGACGGAGTAGTGCTTTGCTTACATCCTCATAATGACAGAGGCTGCGGTGTTGCCACATCAGAGCTTGGTGTGCTTGCAGGAGCTGAGGAGATAGAGGGTACGCTGTTTGGAAACGGTGAGAGAACAGGAAATGTAGATATCGTGACACTTGCCATGAATCTTTACTCACATGGAGTGGATCCACAGCTTGATTTTTCAAATCTGCCTGAGATCAGGGAGAAGTATGAGACATTTACCAGAATGAAGGTAGGCGAGAGACAGCCATATGCGGGAGACCTTGTTTTTTCTGCTTTTTCAGGCTCACATCAGGATGCTATCTCAAAGGGCATGGCATGGAGAGAGGAAAAGAAGCTTGATAAGTGGACGGTTCCATATCTGCCTATAGATCCAAAGGATGTCGGCAGGACATACGAGGCTGATGTTATCCGTATCAACAGCCAGTCAGGAAAGGGCGGAGTGGCATATATCCTTAAGCAGAGCTTCGGTATCAATGTGCCACAGCAGATGAGAGAGCAGGTCGGATACATGGTCAAGCAGGTATCGGACGAGGAGCACAAGGAGCTTTCACCTGAGTGGGTACACAGTATCTTTACAGACAATTATGTGGATTTTCATCCATATTTCACTATACCGGAGTGCCACTTTAAGCAGGTAAACGGCATTTTCGCAGAGGCAGTTATTTTACACAATGACAGCACCAGAAAGGTAGATGCCAATGGAAACGGCCGTCTCGATGCAGTCAGCAATATAATTAAGCAGTATTTTGACATTAGCTTTGAGCTCACTGTATACGAGGAGCATTCGCTTTCACACGGATCTTCATCAAAGGCTATGGCATATGTGGGTATCACAGTTGACGGCAGTATGTTCTGGGGCGCAGGTGTGGATGAGGATATCATCAAGGCATCAATCGGAGCGCTTGTTGTTGCGGTAAACCATTACCTTGCCACCAAGGCTGACAGTCACGTGAAGGATGAGCGCTATATTGCAATGCTCAACTTCATCCAGGCCAACTACAAGACGGTATCGCTTGCAGACATGGCTGCACAGTTCAACCTGACAGAGCCGTATATCTCCAAGTACATAAAGGAGAAGTCAGGCAAGACTTTCGGGGAGCTGGTCACCAATGCCAAGATGAAGAAGGCACGTACACTGCTGAGAAACAGCATCACAACTGTTGAGAATATCGCAATCGAGGCAGGATATCAGAACGTGGAGCATTTTAACAGACAGTTCAAGAAGCTGTATGGAATGACACCGCTTGAGTACAGAAATTCAAGCACAAAATAAGCGGATACAGCATTTTAATATAACCGGATCAATATGCTAAATGACAATTCATTCAGCTGTATTGGTCCGGTTTGCTTTTTAGTATTGCATTTTTTATGTGAAAATCTGCATTAAAATTGTATAAAAATGGGAACAATGGGCTATTGATTGTATTTTATCAAGTAATTTGTTGTTTTTACAACGGATTATATGTACAATTCGGGTATAATATAAATAAAAGATAATTATTCAGAACTACCGATAACAAAGCAGATATTGAGAATTTGTGTTTGGGATGAATAGTTATAATATAAAGCAACTATTTGAATTATAGTTTAAGAAAGAGAGGAACGTACATGAGCAATAAAACTAGCGCAGTTGTTAAGACAAACCCAAGAAAGGCTGTCATGATCGGATGTGGATTCGTTGGTTCGGCATCAGTTTTTGCACTTATGCAGAGCGGACTTTTTTCTGAGATAGTTCTCATTGACGCTGATAAGGACAAGGCTGAGGGAGAGGCGATGGATATAAGCCACGGTATTCCTTTTGCCAGACCTATGAAGATATATGCAGGTGGTTATGATGATGTGGCAGATGCTGCTATCATTGTTGTTTCTGCAGGTGCAGGCCAAAAGCCTGGCGAGACAAGACTTGATCTGGTAAATAAAAATGTTGCAATCTTCAAGAGCATCATTCCGGAGATTGCAAAGAGAAATTTCGGTGGAATCTTACTTATCGTTGCAAACCCTGTAGATATTTTAACACAGGTGGCACAGAAGCTTTCAGGACTTCCTGAGGAGCGTGTCATCGGTTCAGGTACCGTGCTTGACAGTGCAAGACTTAAGTACGCGCTTGGAGAGCACCTTGAGGTGGACAGCCGAAGCGTACATGCATTTATAGTAGGTGAGCATGGAGACAGTGAGGTGGTTGCATGGTCATCAGCCAATGTTTCCGGAGTGGAGCTTCACAAGATGTGCGAGATGAGAGGTCACTACAAGCACAAGGAGAATACAGAGGAAATCGCTGCAAACGTAAAGAACAGTGCTTACGAGATAATTAACAGAAAGCATGCGACATATTATGGTATCGCTATGTCGGTCAGACGTATCTGCGAGGTAATCATGCGTGATGAGAAGTCTATTCTTCCTGTTTCACACATGATGCACGGACAGTACGGCATCGACGGTGTGGTTCTCTCAATGCCTGCAATCGTTGGAGCAAACGGAGTGGAGAGCGATATCCCAATCGAGTTAAACGGTGAGGAAGCTTTAAAGCTCAAGGAGTCTGCTGATGCACTTAAGAGCATACTTGACGGGCTTGAGCTGTAAATATCAGGCTCTTAATATTAATTTTGTAATATTAAACTTATATAAAATACTATAAATTCAGTATGGTTTGGAGTATAATGATAACTGTCGGGCTGCATATATTATGTGCTCGGCGGTTATTTGATTTTATGGCAGATAACTATTTAGAATTACCGGGAAAAAGGAGTATATATAATGAGCGAAAGAAAACAAATCCATCAGGAGTTTCTGACAGGCGAAAGAGCCCTGTTTGCAAGTAACGACCTGGATATATATGATACAATTTTTGATGACGGAGAGTCACCTCTTAAGGAGAGCCATGGTATTAGCCTGACAGGCTGTTTTTTTAGATGGAAATATCCGCTATGGTACTGTAGTGACATAGCTGTAAAGGACTGTACATGGTTTGACATGGCGCGTGCGGGTGTCTGGTATACTGACAATATCTCTGTCACTGATTCAATAGTTGAGGCACCTAAGAACTTCAGGCGCTGCAATAACCTAAAGCTTAAAAATGTGACATTTCCAAATGCCCAGGAGACCCTCTGGAGCTGTGATCATGTCGATATCGAGAATGTTTCGGCAAAGGGAGATTATTTTGGCATGAATACAAATAATCTTATCATGAAGAATTTCCAGCTGGTCGGCAACTATTTGTTTGACGGCTCAAGAAATGTAGAGGTGCACGATTCAAAGCTTATCTCAAAGGACGCTTTCTGGAATACGGAAAATGTCACAGTCTACGATTCATTTATTACAGGTGAATACCTTGGCTGGAATGCAAAGAATCTGACACTTATAAACTGCACAATCGAGAGCTTGCAGGGGCTTTGCTACATCGACAACCTCGTTATGAAAAACTGTAAGCTCATAAACACTACATTGGCATTTGAGTATTCTTCGGTAGATGCAGAGATTTGCAGTAAGGTGGACAGTGTTTTAAATCCGACAAGCGGAGTGATAAGGGCAAAGGAGATTGGCACACTGACTATCGAAAAGGACAGAGTTGACCCATCAAAGACTAAGATAATATGTGAGGGAAAATAATCTATGTATGATTTTGACACCGTTGTAGACAGAAGAAATACAGGTTCACTAAAGTGGGATGTGGCAGAAAATGAGCTCCCGATGTGGGTAGCAGATATGGATTTTAAGACAGCTCCCCAGATAATAGATGCAATATCAGAGCGTGTTTCTCACGGAGTGTTTGGCTATTCCATCATTTCGGATGAGTGGAATGATGCGTATATTTCGTGGTGGGACAGACGCCATGGGCTTAAAATCGAAAGAGACAGCCTGATTTTTTGCACAGGGGTCGTACCGGCCATATCATCTACAGTGCGAAAGCTCACAACACCTGGTGAAAATGTGCTTATCATGACGCCGGTATATAATATATTTTTTAATTCCATATTTAATAACGGCGTAAATGTGCAGGAAAGCCCGCTTGGATACGAAAACGGCAGATATTTTGTGGACTATGACAGGTTGGAGCATGACCTTTCCAATCCACAGACCTCGCTTATGATATTTTGCAACCCTCACAATCCGTGCGGTATCATCTGGACAAAGGATGAGCTTGCGAAAATAGGTGCACTCTGCAGGAAGTACAATGTGACGGTCATATCAGACGAGATACACTGCGACATCACAGCACCGGGAAAATCATACGTGCCGTTTGCGGCAGCATCAGAGGACTGCGCCGATATAAGCATCACCTGTATTGCACCGACCAAGTGCTTTAATATGGCTGGCTTACAGACTGCGGCAGTGATGGTGCCAAATAAATTTTTGCGTCACAAGGTATGGCGCGCATTAAATACAGACGAGGTGGCGGAGCCAAACGCATTTGCCATCACGGCAGCAGTTGCGGCATTCACAAAGGGTGAGCCGTGGCTTGAGGAGCTCAGAAAATATCTCTGGGAAAACCGCAAAAAAGTCTGTAGCTTCGTGGCAGAAAATCTGCCGCAGATACATGTAGTGGATGCCGATGCGACATACCTCATGTGGCTTGACTGCAGTGCACTCACAGATGATTCTGTGGCATTTACGCAGATGATTCGCGAAAAAACAGGACTTTATCTGTCGGAGGGAGCTGAGTTTGGAGGCAATGGACGCTACTTTGTGCGATTGAATATCGCATGCCCCGGTTCAGTGCTTATGGAAGGGCTGGAAAGGTTAAAAAGAGCTCTCGTTTAAGCTGAATATGTACATTTTTAAAATAAATAAGACCGGTGATCGGCCGGTCTTATCTGATATAATTAAACATTTATGGCATACAAGATTTAGAAATATATCATGCATACGTTTGTTTTCTGATTCGATAGTTAGTATACACTAACACGAATTAGAAGTCAATAACAAATATGGGATTTTGATATTTTTTGGATTTTTATAAATCATGTACAAATCAAAAAGAAAAGTTTTGCAAACAATAAAATGTATGTTATAATAAAATAACTGAATTAAAACGAACGAAAATAAACTCACGGGGGTATTCGAAATGCGAAACAATGAATCATCAGAAAACTATTTAGAGACCATACTTATTCTCAGCAAGAAGCTTCCTGTGGTACGCTCAGTTGATATAGCAAATGAGCTTGGATATAAGAAATCCAGCGTGAGTATAGCCATGAAAAACCTTAGAGAGAAGAACAATATCACAGTTAGTGATGCAGGATTTATCACACTCACAGAGTCAGGAAGACAGATAGCAGAGATGATATACGAAAGACATGAGCTTTTGTCAGAGTGTCTTGAGAAGCTTGGTGTTGATAAGGAGATTGCAGCAGAGGACGCATGCCGTATAGAGCATGTCATCAGTCCTGAGAGCTTTGAAGCAATCAAGAAGCATATACATAAGAGCTGATATATGAAACCAGTACCGCAGGGTACTGGTTTTTTAGTGTATCGTTTTTCTTGTATATATGAGAAAAATCATCTATAATAGTGGAGCTGTAATCGGCGACATAAAATCTGAAAGGGGAAAAGATGAAACAGATATTAAAATATTTGAAGGAGTACAAAAAGGAATGCATCTGTGCTCCGTTATTTAAGCTGCTGGAAGCATCCTTTGAGCTTATAGTACCGCTTGTCATGGCGGCAATCATTGATAACGGAATTACGGCTTCGGACAAGCCATATATATGGAAGATGGGAGGTGTGCTGGTGCTGCTTGCGGCAGTTGGTCTGGTAAGCTCGGTCACAGCACAGTATTTTGCGGCAAAGGCGGCAGTTGGTTTTTCCACAAAGCTTCGCCATATATTGTTTGAAAAGATAGAGTCACTGTCATTCTCAAAGATGGATACAGTGGGCACATCGACACTTATCACGAGGATGACAAGCGATATAAACCAGGTGCAGTCAGGAGTCAATCTGGTACTTCGACTCTTCCTTCGCTCGCCATTTATTGTATTCGGAGCTATGGCGATGGCTTTTACAGTAAATGTAAGAGCGGCAATGGTTTTTGTTGTTACTATACCTCTGCTTTCAATAGTGGTATTCTCAGTCATGGTTGCAAGCCTTCCGCTTTACAAAAAGGTGCAGAGCTCTCTTGACACAGTGCTTTCACACACCAGGGAGAATTTAGAGGGAACCAGGGTTATAAGAGCTTTCAATAAGCAAAATGATGAGATTGACAGCTTCAACAGGGACAACGAGTTTTTAACAAATATGCAGCAGGTTGTAGGACGAATCTCAGCACTCACCAATCCGCTGACATTTATCATTATAAATATCGCAACAATCGCAGTTATCGTATCAGGCGGCAAGCAGGTATACGCAGGAATCCTCACACAGGGTGAGGTTGTGGCACTTGTAAACTACATGTCACAGATACTTGTCGAGCTGATAAAGCTTGCAAACCTCATCGTACAGGTGACAAAGGCAGTGGCGTGCGGTAATCGTATAGCGGATGTGCTTTCTATTCCATCAAAGCTTCCTGAGAAAAATCCTAAGCTCATTGGCGCAAAGGACGGCGCACCTGAGGTTGAGTTTGACCATGTCTGCATGACCTATGAGGGAGCGGCCGATGAGACACTCACAGATATAAGCTTTACAGTGCAAAAGGGGCAGACGATCGGAATAATTGGTGGTACAGGTTCAGGAAAATCAAGCCTTGTAAACCTTATCCCGAGGTTTTATGATGCCACAAAGGGTACTATAAGGATTCAGGGAAATGATATAAATGACTACGATGCAGTGCAGCTTCGAGATAAAATCGGTGTTGTAATGCAAAAGGCAGTGCTTTTTGCAGGAACGATAGCCGACAACCTGCGCTGGGGCAAAAATGATGCCACAGAGGAGGAAATGTGGAAGGCACTCGATATAGCACAGGCGACAGAGGTTGTAAAGGGCAAAGAGGGAGGCCTTGACTACATGATAGAGCAGGGCGGCAAGAACTTATCAGGCGGTCAGAAGCAGCGTCTTACAATTGCCAGGGCGGTTGTAAAGGATCCTGACATACTGATACTTGACGACAGTGCATCGGCACTTGATTTTGCTACAGATGCGAGTCTTCGCGCGGCATTAAAGGGCATGCATGGTGACAAGACAATATTTATCGTGTCACAGCGTACCTCATCTATCCAGTTTGCGGACAATATCATAGTGCTCGACGACGGACAGATGGTTGGCTTCGGACCTCATGAAAAGCTGCTTGAGACATGCGAGACCTACAAAGAGATATATGATTCACAGTTTAAAAAAGAGTCGGATATGACCAGACAAAAGGAGGTGTAGAGTATGGCTATGGATAATGCGAAGATGAATAAATCAGGCACAATGCGCAAGGTATTAAGATACATGAAGAGATATATTCCTTTGCTTGTAATTTCCCTTGCCCTGTCTGTTGTTACAGTGGCGCTTACGCTTTATTTTCCAATCCTCACAGGACGCGCAATTGATTTGATCGTAGGAAAAGGAAAGGTTGATTTTACAGCTATGACAGCCATCCTCACAAGAGCAGCAATAATAGTCGTCATAGCGGCAGCAGCCCAGTGGCTTACAAATATCTGCAACAACAGGATGACCTACAACATAGTGAGGGATATAAGGCGTGATGCATTTTTAAACATTGAAAAAATGCCACTTTCCTATATTGACAGCCACTCACACGGTGATATGGTCAGCCGTATCATCGCCGATGTAGATACATTTTCAGAGGGACTTTTGATGGGCTTCACGCAGCTCTTTACAGGAATTGCAACAATAGCAGGTACGCTTATTTTCATGCTTACAATAGATGTGAAGATATCATGCATTGTAGTGCTCATCACACCTCTGTCACTTTTTGTGGCAAGCTTTATCACTAAAAAGACTTATTCCATGTTCCAGCTGCAGACAAGAACAAGGGGAGAGCAGACATCACTCATTGACGAGATAGTAGGAAATGAAAAGGTCGTACAGGCCTTCAACCATGAGGATGAGGCGCTTGAGCAGTTTGACGAGATAAATGACAGATTACAGAAATGCTCACTGAGGGCAACATTTTTCTCAAGTCTTACAAATCCGTGTACACGTTTTGTCAACAGTCTTGTGTATGCCGGAGTCGGAATTTTTGGCGCCATGAGTGCACTCACCGGCGGAATCACAGTAGGACAGCTTTCATGCTTTTTATCATATGCAAACCAGTATACCAAGCCGTTCAACGAGATATCGGGTGTCATCACAGAGCTTCAGAACGCACTTGCCTGTGCTGCTCGCATCTTCGAGCTGATTGAGGAGAAAAAGGAGATACCGGATGCTTCGGATGCGGTAACACTCGATGAGGCAGACGGCCGTGTGGACATAGAGGATGTTTATTTCTCATATGTGCCGGATAAAAAGCTTATCGAGGATTTCAATCTCCATGTAAAGCCTGGACAGCGCGTGGCTATCGTAGGTCCGACAGGCTGTGGAAAGACGACTATTATCAATCTGCTTATGAGGTTTTATGATGTAAACAGTGGAACAATTAAGGTGAGCGGACATGATATCAGAAAAATCACGCGCGAGAGTCTTCGTGACAACTATGGCATGGTGCTTCAGGAGACATGGCTCAAGAAGGGTACAATCCGTGACAATATCATAATGGGAAAGCCTGATGCCACAGATGAGGAAATCATTGCAGCAGCAAAGGCATCACATGCCCACAGCTTTATCAGACGTCTGCCGAAGGGCTATGACACTGAAATCGGTGAGGACGGCGGCAGCCTGTCACAGGGACAGAAGCAGCTATTATGCATCACAAGAGTCATGCTATGCTTACCGCCTATGCTGATATTGGATGAGGCTACATCTTCGATTGATACACGAACAGAGATTAAGATTCAAAAAGCGTTCCTTACCATGATGCAGGGAAGAACCAGCTTTATAGTGGCTCATCGTTTGTCCACCATCAGGGAAGCGGATATTATCCTTGTTATGAAAGACGGAAAGATTATAGAGCAGGGCAATCATGAGAGCCTGCTTGCAGCGGACGGATTTTATGCGAACCTCTATAATAGCCAGTTTGCATGAATATAGCCAATGAGTGAGAGAAGGCGACCGGCGCACGGGGATGAATTTCCC
>OIZG01000021.1_pt1 | contig 153870 bp, 187 predicted proteins | sample 1588561 | NCBI WGS metagenome assembly OIZG01 (sample SAMN03283267) | human gut metagenome | biome: human-associated habitat; material: feces | host: Homo sapiens | place: USA | collected 2013 | reverse complement strand
ATATGCGGGATATGAGGGATATGCGGGATATGAGGGATATGCGGGATATGAGGGACGGACCACCTCCCCGAAATCGGGCCGTGGGGTCTGCCGTTTTTTGGACCGCCCCCCCAATCCACGAAGGGCGGGAAAAAGGAACGGCAAACGCCAGCCAACCAAAAAAGAATGCTTATTTCCATTTAAATTGTTGATTATCAATGATATAAATCAATATTTTAATATACATTTACATTTGATTAGTTTTATTATATATAATCGTTGAATTTTTATTGTAAAATATTTGTTTGGAAATAAAACATATATTATATTTGCAATGTGAGATAACAATATTAACAAACAAGGCGTGCTAGGTGCCTATATAAGTCCCTAGGGCAAGGGCGATTTAATATGAAAGCAAAAGATTTGAATCGAGTACAAAATGCAGTGAAAAAGTCGGAGTCTGAAACTTTGACGGGTGCGATAAAATCTTGGTGCAGATTGTTTAATAGCAAAAAAGATGTTATGGATATTATCAAAGAAAACAATATTGAAGTTTCAAAAGATGTTATCCCGTCTTTAGTCGCTTTGGCTAAAGATAAAGAATTGGTTATTACTATTTGTAAAGAAATTCTTGCAAATATAGATGGCGTATTTTGCCAATATATAGAAATAGAAAAGATTTACAATGATGAAAATGAATCAGCCAACAATAAAATAATGTTAGCCGAAAAACAAGCTCAGAAAATTCTTTTGGGTACAACACATAAAGCTTTTGGCTATTGTGCCCCTATTAAATACTCTGAGGATAAAAGCGGTTATTTCGTTATTTACAATAACGAAAGATATAAATCTACTCGAATGGCTACTAAAATAACGAATTTTTCGTTTTCATTGATAGCCAAATGTATCACCTATTATCTTACTCACGATAAAAATGTAAGATAATATTAAGATGTCCTTATATCTTTATATATAGGGGCATTATGGTGGCGATATCTGTACGTTCACGCCGTGCCACTGATTTAGACTAAACAGATAAGATATTTAACATATTGATACATAGATATGCGAATCGGTAGGGTATCGAGAGTTCGTATAAATAGGTTGCCGACTAATAGTGTGATCAGGCGTTCTCCTAGTTCAGGGGCGTGCCGTTATTCTTGGCTATGTATCAAGGCTGGTTAATACGTCCGGTCAACCGGATAGGCCATGTAAAAACATGGGGTATATTGGTGTATATACGCATGTATAGGGCGTATGTCCATGTGTAGCGAGAGTAGCACGCATGGAGTGCATTACGGGGTTATAACCGTACCAATATATCAATGCAATAACATATAGGGTTGCTTAAATACTTGTATGTTATATGTATTAATTAAAATAACAACCCTTACAAGGGTATTTTGTGCGGTTAAATTGACGGACAAAGTGCGCCTTGTCGGTACGTATCACGGGCAACGTATGTACGTATTTGGCTTCGTTCGTTCTGGGCAAAGGGACAAAACCAAAGGGAATCGGGCGGGTGTGGTGCGTCCGGCTGGCCGTTTTGATAACGGCGGCTTTGTGACTTCATAGCCATGCCGTATTCTTATTGGTGTAATTAAATTAATATATTATGTACAAAAAGAAATTCGATAATTTGAATAGGAAACTATCTATTCAAAAAGAAAAGGCTTTAGAGGCTGTAAGAAAGTCTCAAATGGAGTTTTATATTGAGCTTACCAAAGATCTATACAAGTCTAATAAATTAGATTGTAGTAGAGATTCTGATAAATGTAGGCGGAAACGTGTTAGTTATATGGCAAACAAATTACGACAATAGATCGTTTGTTTTTATTTGATTTTAAAGTTTGTGCCCTTCTGTACTGTAGTGATATAGGACGGAAGGGCTTTTTTGTGTCTAATTTTACAAAATGACAGCATAATCATATGTTTTGCTTACACATAAAAGTGTTGAGGCGGTAAATTTTAAGCCTTAATTATAAATATGTAAGTAAAATACTTTATTATGTATCATTTTGTATATGTCTATATCCATACGGGCGGGTGAATTGTACCCTTATGCATGGATTTGTGCTTGAATCGATCCTAAAAGGTATATAATAGGCGGTACTTATTGTATATTTTTTATCTATATCTAGGCTTATCTTTCCTTAGAGGTAGCTCTATGGATTGATATATATTATATTATTGATACCCAATTAATTATGTTATTTGTGTTCAATTTTAAAGTCACGGTTACTTATTGTATATTTTTATGGGAATATTGATATATTTTGTGCTTACCTTGTTTTGTTGGTATATGGCGTTTGAGTTGGGGCTGTATGTTATAGCTACGGGCGACGCTCTGCCTTTAATCATAGTTATTTTATTGGCTTTATTATCAATACATTGTATTAGGCAAGTATGTAAGGCAATCAAGAACAAAGACCTCGATATCCTAGACTGAATCAGCGTTCCACGTGGAACAAAGTAGCGGGAGGTCTTGGGTTTTCGTGGGAATTTCGAGGGAGATTTGGGATTTGCGTGATGGGACACCTCCAAACAGAAAAAAACACCAACAAACAAGGAAAAAACACCAACAAACAAGGAAAACCTTTCCAAACAAGGAAAACCTTTCCAAACAAGGAAAAAACACCAACAAACAAGGAAAAAACACCAACAAACAAGAAAAAACACCAACAAACAAGGAAAAACCTTTCCAAACAGGGAAAAACCTTTCCAAACAAGAAAAAACACCTCCAAACAAGGGAAAACACCAACAAACAAGGGAAACACCTTTCGAGCAAGGAAAGCGCCTTTCAAGCAAGGGGTATCTTCCGATCAAATGTAAAAGTTTGCAAGTGGTAGGAGTTTCCGGTCAAGGCAAGGCGGTTGTGAGCGATGGCGGGTAGATATTGTTAATTGGTATGGGGCGATGCGGAGGAAACCAAGGGAAACGGGAGGCGGCGATGGCGTGGGGTAGGTCCCGCTGGTCGTCCGTCCCTGTTCTCCTTTTGCGTTAGTGTAATATTAAAAATCTGATAGTGATATGACGAAAGAAGAAGCGAGAAACGTATTTGGCGGTAGTATAGTAAATGAGTTGCTGTCGCTAGGGTCTGAGCCTACCAACGTGGTAAGGCAAGACGGGTTGATAGAATGGAAAAGTGATGGATATATAGAGGTAGGAGGCGTACAGGTATGGGCTTACTATTACTTTGAGGATGGAGAGGACGTTGATAGGTGCGATTGGGAGGATCATATGGAGATAGAGATAGAGGAATGTTGGATTTAAAATCGGTTGATATGAGATTGATGTATTTAATGGAGCTTAGTGGAAAGGATATATACGTAGGCGACAAGAAGTGCAAGAGAGTAAAAATATATGTAGGCAGGCCGTTGAGGGATACGCCTAAAACCTATAAACGAATAGGCGGATTTGTAGCAAAAGGACTATCCAACGCTTATAACAGCGGTTGTGTTTCCATCTAAGAAGCAAAGGATAAAACGCTCAGATATTCGGTTTATCGAGACGGTTGTTTCTATCCTTATTACGGGAAATTAGAGGTGGCAGAATAACACCAAGGGGAACGGGCGGCGGTGTCACGGCGTGGTAGGTTGCGGGTGTCGGCTGCCGTTCTTTCCTTTGGCGTGGTAATATAAAATACTAAGGTGATTATATACCATTTTACACCAAAAAAAATGAGAAATGATATGCATTTGTACGAAAATCCGTACTGGGTATCACCAATACCCTCTACCGGTTGCTCAAAAGTGAGATCGCCGGATTCTTTTACTAAACAAAACGTTTTTGATTTTACTTACCCAACGAATATTTTTTTTAGGGTAAAACCTTATATCAAAGACCTCTTTTGCTTAACCGTCTTGTCCGAAACAAGGGACTATATGATTCGATTGAGTGAGACAAAATTAGAAAAGAAGAATGTGAAATTAAATAACATGTGTATGTTTTACGACATATATGGTGTAAAATAGTATATAATAACTAATACTAATAACATGGACGAGATTATAAAATTACAAGATGAGATACTGTCTTATCTTCGTAATAATATTACAAAGGACGAGGCGTATTATATCCTTACGACTGATAAGGATATGATAGAGGTTCTTATATCAGATAAGAAGGACGGAAGCAAACGTATCAAGATCCTTGATATGGAATATACTATCGAGAAGGATGATATGTTATTGCTATTCGATACTGATGGGGTAATAGACGAATGTCTTTTGGTTGTCAGCTATATAGGGGTAAATATGTATTTTCGCAGGCAAGATGTCAACGCTATTTTGTATAACATCAATAGAGATAAAGTTATGAAATATCCTTACATAGCTATTCAGTTAGATAATATACAGACTATAGAAAAGCGTAGGGTTGTTTTTGAGATCACCGGGCATAGGATGGATGATAACAAAGAGAGAATAGATTTTATGTTTATTTATTTTATGGCAAGATTATGCGTATAAGAAGAACTGTAAAGGAAAGGGATATTATGAAGGTATGGGTATTCGGGTACGATCGGAAACTTATAAAATCGGCGGCGGATTCCGGGTTCAGAAACATGTCGGAGGTATTATCTTACGCTAATTGTATGGCAGGAGATAAGCCTGTAGATCATATTAGGGTCTCGAATGAGAATCGTGGCTGGTGTGGATCGTATACTATATATGGTAGGGAGATAGATTGGTTTGATCGTGAACAACAAAGGAGGTGCGTATGAATAATGTTATAACAAACGCCAATGGCGTGAAGGTAAAAGTAAGGGTGTATGATATTGGCGATGGGGAGATAGATAGATACACGATAATATGTGTAAGTGATAAGGGTAAAGATAGTAGTGGGTTGGTATATTATCCTGTGTTTGCATGCAGCGAAAATCCATTTCATCCACAAGGAATAGGAATGTATGTTGGTGATTATTATCCATATAGGAGACATTCATACGATTTAGGTAAAAGAGTTAAGGATCTAGCATCCTTACCAGAAGAGGTGATTAAGTACATAAAAATAATAACGACATGAACGAAGTAGTTTACAACAATTATGATTTAGTGGCTTTTGAACAAGATGGAGAAGTGGTAGTGGCCGTAACATTTTACAGATATTACAAGAAGAAAGCCAAGGGCGAGGTTAATTATAGATGGAGAACCAGATGCCTGGAGTTGATAGATAAGATTGTAAGACACCGTACCAAGGTGTTTACCGGCCAGCTTATTCAGTTAGCGAAGGCGTATGGGGAGAAAAGGGTCATTAAATATCAAAAACAGGAGGAAGAGGTATGTCAAAATACAACAGGGACGCTATAGAAATATATATACTAGATCATATAGATACTGATAATTACAAAAAGCAGTTTAGATATGATAGGGAGTATCTGGCTTTTATGCTTAACGTGTTTAAGGATGAGTATAAAGAACATATCAAAAGGGATGGGATTAAGAAAGCTTTCGAGGACTACATAATGAGCGTTCCGTCTATATTCAGGATTCATATAGCGGATTGCGATATCAGGTATTTATTACGTTCATGGGAAGTGGAGTTCGATGATGATGATGATGAGATATACATCTTGTATAAAAAGATCATAAGGGAGGTCTTCTTTAAGATGTGTAATGATATGAACATTAGATTTTAGTTTGTTAATATTGTGACCATGACCTTGGCGGGGTGGAAGGATATATCATAATCGTACGTGTGCGGATATGATCCGGGGTCAGTTCCCGGCACCTTGGCATAACTTAAATGTAAGTAGTATGGAAGATAATATTTTAAAAAGAGCGGCAGCGGAATTAAAAGAAGCCGGTTGCAGGGTTTTCGCATGGCAGGATGATGCTTATAATAGAGGTTGGAGTAAGGGTGATTATATAATGTTGTATTACGCCTTCCCTGATTCACCCAACATCGGGTATCTGAGTCATGGAGAATATGGAATGAGTGTAGCATATAGTAGAGCCTATATACCGAGCCGTGGAAGTGGATCGGGATGTGGTATCAAGGAGGAAGCTACGTTCGACCTTGCGACGGCACTGGACGTGCTAAACGAGCCATTACCTAGGTGGTGCAAGTCTTATGGGGTTTATCCAGAACAATATAAGGATATTGATAGATGGTACAATAGCGATAATTATAACAAAAAAATATTTAAGGAAATTTGATATGGAAGTAAAAGATTGGGAAAATCTGGTTTTGAATACAGAAGTAGGATCACATTGTTTTGTTACGCTGATTGATGATAAGGACATCAGTAGAGGTTATGCGCAAATCAGACGTGCGGAGCATTTCGGGTATAACATCTGTTTTACAAGGTTATACGGGAATAAGTTCTATTTCGAAAAGATAGAGGAAGGACGTACGCAACAATATATCAATAGGAGGAAATAAAATGGTAATAGAGTTTGATTTCGAGATATACAAAAACGGAGATTACGATAAGGTATATCTACGTAACGGAAAAGAGGCAAGAGTATTATGTGATAATGGGAAGGGTAATAGTCCTATGGTCGTGATGATTGAGGATGATAAAGCGGATGATTATATTATTCTTCGTTATAACGAAACTGGCAGGAGGAATATCAATGGTCAATCGGGTCTCGATCTTATGTTATCGGTAAAAGAACGGGAACCAGAATTATGGGTTGTTGTCATATCTTATATGGATAATAAGGATAAGAGACAAAAGATGGTCTTACCTAATTTTTTCTCAAGGAATATAAGAGGAAATGTATATCTTCAAGGAAGCTCTAAATCAAGTGTATCATATTATGTTGATAAGCTAGAAGAAGATGGGTGCTTCGATGAGCTATGCGAGAAGATAAGGGTAAAGAGAGATCGCATTTATAACATGGAAATAATATCACTATCAGATGACGAGACGGCAGTTTAACCAGTTGATAAATGATCTGGACGGTAAAAACCCGTTTATCGTGTTGCATAGGGATGCCGTTGCGCCTAAATACGTAGGCGTGGAGGTCTCGAAAGAAGGCGTGGTATACAACTACTCGGTTATAAGCATAAACGACGAATATAAGCCTAAAAAGGCTCTTATTTCGAAGATATTGGGTATAGCTGATAATCTTAATGGCGATAGCGGCTTGAAAAAAGGATGATTGAGTGTATTTATGACCATAATAATAAAAGTTGTGTACTGATACGAATGGTATTGGACGGAGGATAAATATGGCAGTATGGTAATAGACAGGTTTATGTCTTAATATCATAATATTCTGCTATTATATCCTCTTTTTGGGTAAGGAGTATAATAAATAATATAAATATCTTGGATATGGGGGAAATTAACATAGGTGATAAGATCGTGAATAATAATTTTGATATGGATAAGATATGACAAGATACTTGCTTATGATGGCTATGGTGATACTGACACCGCCAAAAGGGAGCGGTGGCATGCCCCTCGCCCCGAAGCCGGCCGTGATCGAGGCACGGGTATGGGATAAGCTGGCGGCCGCCCTGTCTTTCGTGGAGTCAAGGAATGACGATCGAGCGTATAACGCCTCATCCGGGGCTTTAGGAAGATGGCAAATGAAAAGGGTATACGTTGATGAGATTAATAGGATATTACGCCTCAAACGGCAGAAAAAGCGGTATAGATACGATGATCGAACGAATCCTGTCAAGGCTAGGGAAATGTTCGAGATATATCAATCTCATCATAATCCTAAAAAGGATATAGATCGGGCTATAAGATTGCATAGGGGATTACATTCCCCTAAATATATTAAGGAGGTTAAACGTAAATTAAGTGAATAATATGAATCGTGAGGTATTAATAAGTATCATTAATAGAGGTAGAATAAGGTTTATCCCAGTAAGAAGATGTTTCTTATGCAATGAATATGTAGGATATAAATTCGTTAGGATGTGTGATGGAAGTATGATACCGGTATTTTCTAGTGGATGTAGGTGTTGTGGCATAAATAATGGGACGCTATCAGAAAGGACTTGGGATGAGGTGCTTGATTTTGTCAAAACGGTACAAAATAAGCCTATGAATGAGAGAACGGAGGAAGATGAATTTATATTAAATAGTTTAATATAAGGAGGTATTGTATATGAAATGGGTGATAATAAAAGGCGTAAGGTATCCTATGTCCGTGGTGTCGGCATTCGCCGCATATTACGGGAACAATCCGTTTCTGAAGATACGGATAAGGAGCAAATATCACATAATTTCTTTTGATAATTTCGATTGTTTGAATATCCAGATAAGGTATTTGACTAACAACTATCCTGACTTCGTGCAGATAGGAAATTGGTATATATCCAAGAAGCAGGAGATGTCGTGGGGGCCCAAGGGGCAGGCCGTGGACGGATCGGGCTGGGTTATATCCTTCACCCTGTCCTTTGGTTTGGAGAACAGTACTCAAATTAAGTTCGACAAGGAAGAGGAGTATCAAAGAGCTTTAGATAGTTTAAATGAGAAGTTCAATGTAATATTATGAGTTGTATCATGAAAACCATGATACTTAGAGGAGTATTGAGACTGATAGCGATCAAGGCAAATGATGTTGTTTAATTAAAAAATAAATTGTTATGGAAATAAGAGAGCATTTATCGGTTTATCTAGAGAGTGGATATCTTTTTGACGATATGTCAGGAAAATTAAAGTGGTTTGAGATTGATAAAATCTTGATCAGTTTTACATATGGAGTAGTTAGATATGTAGGAACATGGGGAGGATGTAGGGCTGAGAAGACATTAGATGGGAAATTATTTTATTCGTCCGAAGAATGTTTTAAAAAGGATAAGAGCATCCCTAAGACAAAACTATCAATATATGATGTTTTTAAGTCATTATACGGATTCGCTCCAATAGGTGATGTGTGGAAATACAAAAACGGAAGAGCTGTCAAGTGTAAGTTGGAATGTTTTGATGTTGAAATAGATAATAAAGGAAAAATTTATTGTAAGGAAACATATTACAGAACATGTGAAGATGTGTATAAATTCAATGACTTGACTGTAGTTGACAAGAATGGAGACATGAGATTAGTAAAATCTTCAAAAAGTAAATTAATGCTTACTGATGATCAATTAGATGTTGTGGAGAGAATGAAAGGCGTCATTGATGACATGGTTAGGTTAAAGATGATTATGTATATTGATCAAGACTATAATCTTTGTTTTCTGCCGGGAGATAAAATAGAAGATTTGACAATGGATGAGACAGATGGATTTGTGGATACCACCGGTATAGTGACATCTATAAAATCTAAGGATGTAGTGGAGTTTTATGTAGAAAACCCATTCGTAAAGATAAAGGATGAATGATATCTGAATCTGGATTGTGGTGGTTCGTGAGAATAGCCACAATCATATCTCTAAACGTGAACATAAGGAGGTACGTATGTCATTCGATTGACATTAGGGATCTAGTTATATTAAAAGAGGAGGAATTATAAAAGAGATTGTATTAAAAGTGTATAAGTTTGATGAACTGTCAAAAGATTCACAAGAAAGGATCATAGAGCGTGAGCGCTGGAATGTAATGGAGCAATGTATGGATGCTTATAGTATAGACTATCGAGAGTCGATGAAAGCCTTTGAGGATATGACAGATACTAGGGTTTATGGTTGGGAAGTTGGATACGAGAGATATGATTTTAGTTATGAGTTTAAATACAAGGATCCTATTTATGAACATCCTACAGATTATCATCGTGATATATTCCCTGAGAATCTATGCGGTAAATTATTGTTCAGGTATATCAATAACAACATTATGCCACATATCACGAAAGGTAAATATTATTCTATAGGTAAATATATAGATGGGAAATATACTTACAAGTGCAGACGCAGTCGGGTAATATTGGGATACGAAGACAATTGTCCATTAACAGGGATGTGTTATGATTATTATCTTCTTAAACCAATAATTGATTATTACGATACTTGGTGTACTTACCCGGAGGATTTCTCTTTAGAGGATTTAATAGAAAAATGTTATAATAATTTTTTCAAGGCTTGGCATGAGGAATATGAACATTGGGCTGACGATGAAGATGCGATACGTGAGGAGCTTCATCATAATCAGTATGAAGATCGACTTTATTATGAAGATGGAGATGTTTATGTTGGACCATTAAATGAAATAGCATGAAAACACAAGAAGAATATGCCCGTGAGATTGACGAGATTGTTCGCCGTGATGTAGAGAGTTGCCAGATTGACTGGTTTAAGATTGATAAGGAAATATTCATGCTTCCGGAAAACAAGAACAAGACATTTATTCTCGGAACACGAAAGACAGGATGTGATTTGTTGATGCTAGGAGGCACTAATTGTGATGAAAGTTATTTGGATGGTGTTTTTGGGTGTCTTGGTAATGAGAAATTCTATGTTTGCCAGCCAATATCTCTTTATGAGACAACACGAAATATCCAGGAAAGACCTGCCTTGTACGCTTTTAAAATAGCGACCGAGTATTTCAGGGCGCATGGAATGGTTCCCGTATTTGAAAATTCACATTGTAAATTGATGAGATTATGAATATAGAGGTAATAAGATACAGGCTTCCGATTTATTGGGCTTGCCCGTTAATCAATGATGATTACACTGGATTAACGGATGAAGAATGTAAGAAAATTAAACGCTTCTTGGAAGCAGCAGAAGGTTATCCGGTAGATGTAGATTTGGAAACACAAGGATTCTACCAGTATAATGACGCAGGAACACTCCCCGGAGAATGTGCGGATTTTATTTTTCACAAGTATAATGATTAAACTAAAATGATATGGAAACTGCAAACAAGCTAATTTATAAGCAAACAAATTATCTTAAAGAAGACGGAGAAGAATATAGAATAATAGTCACTATATCTTTAGATGATGATTGTCATAACAATATGTGCGACTGGAGCATAACTGCCGATATCAGACAAAAAAACAAATATGGACGATATGAGGAGTATATGGGAGGTTGCTGTCACGATGAAATTGCGGAGTATGTTCCAGAATTGGCAAAATTCATACCATTACATTGCTGTAACCATTATGGTGCTCCTATGTATCCGGTGGAAAATGGCACGTATCACATAAAGAATAGCGATAAGTCTGTAGCTATTGAATATTTACGTATATCAGACAAGGAATATTCCAAGTTGTCCGAGGCGGTGGATGATAAAATGTATTTCAAGTATCTGCTTTTCAATCTTGGGATCGTGGATAGATGGAAAAGAGAATCAGACAAGCTTCTTGTTGAACTTGAAGACCTGTGTAGCAAGAAATGGGTAAATCCATATACGCCAGAAAAGGAAAGATTTACTTTGATATTAACGGACGAGGAGCGTTTGCTTATTGAAGAGCACATTAAAACCGGGTATTATTCCGCAGAAAATATCGAAAAACGTAGGGAGGAGGCTCATAAGGCAAAGATGTTGAAAAAGCGTACTGAAATTTGTGAGCAATACGATAAGATAATCAGGAAAGCGGAAACAGATAAAAAGATAATGCTCTGTGTACTTGATTATGGATTGTTAACCGATAATGTGATATATCACCCTCACTCAAACACTTTATCTTTCAACTGGAATGATTATGAAAAGAAAATCACACAGGAAGAGTTTGATGATTTCGTAAATAACGTAGATCGCTCCCGACTTCCGGAAGGAATTAAATTTGAGATCATAAAATGAACAAAATTATAGAAGATTACAAAAAGATAGTTGCCGGCAACGAAGTCGGCAAAAACATCTGCTTTATGTCAAGAGGAGAATACGCTGATCCGAAAATAGCGTACAAAGGTATCCTCATGAATTACTGGGATGTGTATGATTGTATGGATGAGGTAGAAGAACCGACAGATGATGATTGGTTAAACGCAGTAAGTAATTTGTTTGACTCATATACATATGATGTTGAGAATACGGATGTTGATAAATTCAAGATGTCGGATGTAATGAACGTATATCGTATTATTAATCTGTAGTTGTATAACAAAAAAAAATATTGATATGAACAACTCTATGGTCGCTCACTTATGGGCAAATGAAAAGAAAGAATCCGGGAAAGGTAGTAATCTTTTCTTTGAAGGTAGAAGTATTTATTCTTATGGTTATCATTTTGAGGTTGGAAGAATCGTAAGAAATAAGTGTGGTGAAAAGGCGTATTTGCTTAACGATGAGTATTATTCTTCTTCTATCTGTAAACATCAACGTTGTGTTCGTAGTGCAATACCAACTGGTTCAAAGGTATTTTCTGTTGGATATAATATGTCTGATGATGGTAGCGTGGCTTTTATCACCAGTCGATTGGAGCTTATCAAAGAGGTTATCGAGAAATACAAGAAGGTCAGAACAAGCCTGTCTTATAGGGATGTTTGGGGAGTATTTAGAAGTCTAATGGATTATATTGAGTTCTTTAATATGGGTACCCCCCGAGAGCCTTCTTAAAAAGAGCGCAAACAACTGGATTGGAACTAAACATGCGTTATCTTATGAATCGGATAAGATTAAAAGTGAATATGTCCATGAGTTAAAGCGTGTGTTTGAGGTATTGCTAAATCATCAAGCGTTAGAAACTTTAGGGACGACCAATGTGATAGTAGATGAGATTTGTGGTGAAGGAACGTGGGCTAAGTATGTGGCCAGATGTCAGAGATGGAAAGATAGTCAGGCGAAAAAAGAGGCTTTAATTTTTGAAAAAAGAAGAAAAGAAAAAGAAGATCGCAAGAAAAAATTTGAAGAACAGATCGAGATGTGGAAGTCTGGCAAGATTCTGGAATTATATCTACATTATTATTTGGAGGATGACCAGCCTAACGTATGGCTTCGCATCAAGAATGGCATAATTGAGACTAGTAAGAATATCAAGATAGGACGAGCTGAGGCTGAGAGACTTTGGAAATTGATAAAGTTCTTCCATAATGGCAGTAAATTCCAAAACGATATGGTATTGGATACAACCGGTCACAAATGGAAGATCAATAGCTATAAGAATGATATATTGGTTGCTGGATGTCATAGGATCGCATATAGCGAGATGGAGGGTGTTGCGAGACAATTAGGATGGGATTAAACAGATATCAACTAACATTTGAGAGCTATGGCAATCACTATCAGATTTACGGGAGAAACATCCAAGATGTCATGGGTGGCGTTACCGGTGGAGCCGGCGTATATGGGTAGGCGGTCGGGGAAGACAAGGCGCAGCCCTTGCTCGTTGGCTTGGTTGAGTAATAAAATAACATATAAATACGTAAGAAAATATGAGTATTAAAGAAGGAGATATGGTATCTATAAGACAGGATTTTATCAATCGATATAAAAATGTGCAAGAATCCATCATAAAGGCAATGGATAAGGCATTGGAGCGGGCAATAGGGAACAAGGTAATAGATTTCGAGAAGTGTGAAGACAATTATTTGGACGTCTATCCTCTTATTGGGGCGGTCTTACAGAAGGAGGTAAGGAGAGTACTTGGCGAAAATGCGAATAAGGATATATACCGGAATATGAAAATAAAGGCGACCAAGTACAGAAATGATTACAGGGTATGGTTAGACTATGCCGGGGATTACAGAAACGAAAATATAGAATAACATGAAATATCAAAATTTTATATGTCCTTATGAGCTTGCGCTAAAGTTGCATGAGTTGGGCGTAAATTCGGAGTCGGAATTTTATTTTGTGAAAGAGATGAAAGGAGGGGAAACCCAGATAGATTCAGTTGTGCAAAATACAATGAGGTATTCATATAGAAAAGAAGGCGACCTCATACCGGCTTATATGAGTCATGAACTTGGAGAGATACTACCAAGTATGATAAATGTCAGTAAATCAAAAATATGGGATGACTGGTTGCAGTTGACACAATATTTCCCGAATAAGGATAGCAAATATTACGAAACTGCCTATGTTCGATACGATGTTTACGATTCACAAACAGAAGTGTATAGTGGATTTGGAGATACAGAGGTAGAGTCGAGAGCGATGCTACTTATTGATCTATTGGATAAAAAGGTATTAACATTAAGTGATTTAAACTTAAATTAGATTAGATGGGAAATCACTGAAATTAAATAGATATATAATTACATTACCTAAATTAAATAGGTAATTATATTAGAAGAAATGGAGGGAAAAGATCATGGAGAAAGCAGTTAAAACAGATATGGAGTATAGGGAGATATTGGAGAAATCATTATCAGCTATTCAATATCTAAGGATACATGGATTCTCGACATACATGGAATCGGAGGGGATTGTAAAAATGTTCGGGATGTGTTTTTGAAAATAGTTTGTATAATTGTACAAGATCAAATTGCATGGAATATGAAAGAGAGGATGGGGAAAGTATTAAATACATAATAGTTAATACAAATGAATGGAGAAAATATAATACCCAAGATAACGGATAAGCGTGGGATGTCATGGAATCAACCTCATAGGAGGTACATAGAAATCGATGAAGAGTATGCCTTAATGACCAAACAAACCTTTGAGGGTCTTAGGGAATATTCATTGACAATTCCATCAGGGAAATATGAAGGGAAGATGTGGAAGGCTAATAGAGGAGGTACATGGTATCTATATTGGTATGATCATGACGATAATCCGGAGATGATCAAAATAGAACGAAGAGAAATATTGTTACTTAATTAATACAAAATAATATGGGAGATAGAGTGCAAGAGGCTAAGGAAGAAGGCATAAGACAAGGAATATGGTTATGCATACAAAGATTGGTACATATGGAGCAATACGATATGGCAAAACATTTTATAAGGTCATTTGGATTTGATAGAAATGAGTGTGAGATGCTATTGGACAAGAATGGTTCGGATGATAAAATGGAATCATTTATTATTCAGATGGTATTTAATAAAGGCGATAAGATAATCTTGGATGATATAGGATATCATAAGATAGGATCTATATTTAAATACAATATCGATTCGAAAGAAGTAGAACTGGAGGTGGTTGAATCCAGTGACGCTAGTTGTGAAGGATGCGTATTTAATAATAGTAAGAATTATTACTGTAAGGATACCCATTGTATTGATGTAGATAGGAAAGATGATATAGACGTTATATATAAAAAAGTAAAAAGATCATGAGTTTAATAGATAAATTAGAGGATTTGGTGGCTAAGGTAGACACCGAATACCAAGAGAAGATGGAGGCAGTGATCCGGAAGATAGTCCCAGGGATGCCGGAAGGGAATGTACGTCATGCCGCCGAGCTGATGTGCACGGACAGGATGGGGAATATGATGGACATAGATGTTTATATATTAAGGGAAGAAGATAGGCCTTACGAATGCCATTATCTAAAGGATCTGTTGGAAGATAGGGTAGCTAGAATAGATAAGATGCATGAGGATAAAAGCTATACATACGATACGGATGATAATTATTGGTGCGCTACTTGTGGGTCTCATTCTCATAAAAAGGATTCCGAGACAGGATATTGCTGGCATTGCGATACGGTTAATTGGGTTAGAGAAGATGGAGCAGATGTTGGGGTATAATTGTTAAGGCAATTATACCCTACTCTATAATTGAATGAAATATGGGAAAAGATAAGAAAATAAAAATAGGTCAGAAGAAAAACGAGTCCACAAAAAAGGTACTTGAAGAAATAGAGAATAAGGCTATTGAATGTCTTTACGTCAATATGTATGATTGGCAACGCAGGGATCTTTCGAAAGAAGATTTATTTGAGTATGCCGAGGAGATGAAGAGATGCCTTGATAAGATATTTGATTTGGCGATTGATGAAAGATTAAAGTAATAACTTAAAATATGATAATATGAAAATTCAAGTAGAATTAAATTTGGAAGATGTATTCGAGTAAGCTATGTACAACGAAGCGACGTTGAAAGAGGAGTTTACTAGCTCGGTCAGGTTAGCCGTAGTACGTGAACTTAAAGAAAAGTTCAAGAATGAGTTGATGAGGGAAATATCCAATCCGATATCAGAGAAGCTTGAGGATATAGCGAGGGAATCAATGAGTGATCTGATCGAAAACGCTAGCGAGAAGAAATATAGATTTAGGGTTGATTATAGGGAAGAGGAGCTGACAGTAGATAAGCTTATAAGAAGCAGGATCAAAAAAATCGTGGATGACAATGTTGAGACAATGATAAGCTCAAGAGCCAAATCTTTTGTCGATGAGTTAAGGAAGAGGTATGACATGGCGTTTGCGACCTTCATCGTGGATAACATGAGAAAGCAAAATATGTTGAAGGATGAGAAGATAGCTGAACTGTTAAAAGATAATCCAGATGAGAGGTAGGGAGGATGCCAAAGGAAGGCTGCGATCGGTGCTCATGACGCCGGCTGCTCCCGAAAGGATAAGGGTGTTGTCTCCGTCATGGTACAGGGCGGCGGTGGAGTTTCAGGGCAGACCGGAGCAGGAGCGACTAGCCTTTTGCTCGTGGTGTTGTTGTTGTGGAGGGTGTAATTTGTGCGCGGATATAAGCAAATACAACATAAAAGGACTTAAAATATATGGAGGATAGTAATATGGAGATGGAGGAACTTAAAAATAAGTATAGTTTTTCCGATGGGTTGATGGAGAAAATAAAACACTCCATTGAGGTATTAAGAAAAGGGGAGGAGTTTGCCCTAAGATTTTACGATAAGGGATATTATCTAGCTTTCAGCGGAGGTAAGGATAGTCAGGCTCTTTACCATATAGCTAAATTAGCCGGCGTTAAATTCGAGGCTCATATGAATATGACTACAGTGGATCCGGCGAACATGGTATCTTTCGTGAAGAACAATTATCCAGACGTGATAAGGCATGTTCCGGATATCAATTTTTACCAACTTATAAGAAAAAAGAAATGTCTTCCATCAAAAACGCAAAGATATTGCTGTGAAGTCCTCAAGGAGAGATGAGGTGGAGGCACGGTGACTTTAGTAGGGATAAGAGCGGAGGAATCCAAGACAAGATCTAAAAGGAATGAGATCGGAACCAGTAAAAGAAAGTATGATATATCATTTGATCAGTTTGATGAGCATAAGGAAAAGATGGTCTCTTGTGTTGGCGGAAAGGATAAAGTGATAATATCACCAATATTAGCATGGACGGACAAAGATGTATGGGAGTTCTTGAACAAGATGAATATCAAGTATTGCGACTTATACGACAAAGGGGCGAAAAGAATAGGATGTATATTATGCCCGATGTCAAATATCGGAGAGATGATGAAATATCCGTTTGATTATCCTCATCAGACAAAGAAGTTCTTGAATGAGATAGAAATACTTGTAAAAAATGGTCACTATCAAGAGCTAGGAGAAAATCCAAATATGGTATTAGCATGGTATTTATCAAAGAGAACAGTGGATGATTTTAAGGGACTGGTGAGAAGAGTACAATCCGGAAAATTCAAGCCTAATAAAAAGAATAGAGAGCTATGGGATAGATTCATAGATTATTTTGATATAAAAAATGTAAAATTTTAAATATGACAAAAAGAGAGGCCATGATATTGGCGTTAGAGGTATTCGCTCAAAGCGTTGATATTTTAATAGAATCGGATAAGGTAAGTAGATCGATACGGACCACGGAAGATTATGACTTGGTAAATATAGCTTTCTATGATTTAGCGGAAAGCCTTCAGAAAAAAGCTGATGGAATGAAAAAAGTCAATTAACTATTAATAATTATTATTTAATTTAATTCAAAAACAAAATGTCTACTTTTGTAGACACATAAAAATTGCATATATGAAAAAGAGTGAGTTTGTAAAGGAGTTAGAGAAGATCATCGATATGGTTAAGACCGAAGATGATGGTTTCGAGTATGGTGGCAAAGTCATTTTCTATAAAGAAGATGATAGTAACTATGAAGTCTCGGTAATGAACATTGAGATGAATTTGGAAGTAGAAGCCGATGTTATGGCTGGTATGGATGATATAGATTTTACCTGCCTTATGAGTGAGGTTTATAAACAAAAGGCGATAAAGGCTATAATGATGGAGAAGGATGACGATGAAGACAATTAATGAGATGACCGATCAGGAGATATATGATCTTACTGACGAGCAGATAGATAGATTGATCATAACAAGATGCGCTAAGGAGGGTGTTAGGTTTGTGGACGAACCTCCAGTTATGAAGACATACGACTACAAACCTATTTCTCCATCTAATTTCTTCTACCTTTTAGAAGGATTGAGCATAGCTGTTTTTAATCAGGATGATGCTATTAAAATAGCTAAGTTCTTAAGTAAGTTTGATTTATACAAGACTACATACGATTTCACTATATCCAATGATAAGATATATAATAAGTTGGATATAATCAATATCAAACATATTCCAATGTTTGATACGAAAGATGAGGAATCCTACAAATCTATAAAGGACAAGAATAATAAGATTGAGGAGGAGTATAAAGATCAGGTAGATAAATACAAGAAGGGTATAAAAAGAATGAGTGAAATCCATGCCGAGATCTGGTCGAAGGTAATCGATGTAAGAAATAAGATTGATCATATGAATCATCTTAGATTCCTTTTTGTAAAGGAATATCTTCCGTTGGTGGATCATGATACGAATACGGCTATGACGTTTTTTAAGAAAGCTTATGACGTGGATGATGATACGGAAAGATATATTCGTGAAGGGATAAAGGATTACCCATTGTTTAACAACAACATAGATTAATAAGATGCACAATTGGTTTAAATGTACGGTTTCTTATGAGACCGATGCCGAGAATGGCATGAAGAAGAAGGTTAAGGAAGAGTATTTAGTAGATGCCTTTTCTTATACCGAATGTGAGGCTAGAATCATAGAGGAGATGAAACCGTTTATCTCCGGTGAGTTTAGTGTTGATATCAAACGATTCCGGATAGCGGAATTATTCGCCATGGATGGAGACCGGTTCTATAAGGTCACGGCTGATTATATTACGATAGACGAGAAATCGGGCAATGAGAAACGCAAGGCGTTTAACTACATCGTTCGGGCCAATGACCTTGATCATGCCAAAAAGAATTTCGAGGAAGGCATGAAAGGAACCATATCAGATTTCGTTGTCACTTGTATCAAGGAAGAGAAGAAACTGATGGACTTCTATGAGTTTGATGGTAAGATCAGGAATCCGGAGAAACATGAGAATAGTAAGCAATAAAGCTAGCTATGAGACCACCTCATCCGTCGCCGAGAAGTTGATGGAGATAAGTAAAATGGAGGGTACGATTTATCGTATCCTCACATTGTCTAACAAAACTTATCTAGCTTCTAAATTAGGATATAGCAGATCGGGGTTCTATAAGAAGATACAAAACAGGAGTTTTAATATCCGGGAACTAGCTCAGATATTCGATACGATCATCAACTTCAAGGATCAAGATTGGACTGAGGGTAAGATTAATAGGCTTAAGAGGTATAGGGCTATGAGCCTTATGGAGTTCAACAAAAGTTATAAAAAGAAAAAGGCATGAGAGGTAGGATGTTACCGTGTGAGAGATGCGGAAGGATGGTAACCATAAGGAGTAAGGGGTTGTGTCCCGCATGCAGAGCCAAGGAGCTACCACCAAAGGAAAGGGCGGCGATACGGGTGAAGGCCAAGCCAAAGGGGAAGAGCCTAGCCGTTTTCTTTGGCGCCCATGTGGCTAGATTGAGTATGACAAGGAGATCTGCTACCGGCGCATACATACCATGCCCGAGGGTAAGCAACATATGCCACTTATACCCTAAACGGAAATATAAATCAGTTGCCGAGGATAATGATAACATTATCTACTTGACGGTTGATGAGCATACAAAATTCGATTATCTATTAGATACGATGGATTTCAGCCGGCTCTTGGACGAGTTTGGCAATGTATGGCTGTTGGCAGCCAGACGGATGAGGGATCTCGCACCTAAAGTCGAGGAGGATGGTAAATTAAAAACCAGATTATTATCATGGATAGAAGAAAACAAAGATTACTTTTAGACCTAGGATATAAGGCTATAAGTGACACAGTATATAGTTATGGGACGATCATAGAAGTCATAAGCGATCAAGAATCGTTTGATGAGATGAAAGTTCGTTTATCCGAGAGACACAATGTGGCTATTGCGGATGATGGAGAGATAGGATGTTCGGCTTTAGGCAAGATTTTAGGCAAGATAAAGGACGAGAATGCGTCGTCATATTATTGGCGATCATCATTACCAGTATTAAGATCATATCATACAGATCCTAAATTTACCGCTTTCTTTGGCATATTAGACGTTTTATCAACGGTCCCGAAGAAAGATATGGTCGAGGAGGAAAAGCCTGTTGAAGAGCCTAAAAACGAGCCTAAAGAGGAAATGGAAGTTGAGTATGATCTGGAGACCGAACAGCAGTATTATGCCGCTGAATGGATAAAGGATATCCCGACACCGGTGTTATATAGAATGACTGTTGCCGGCAAGCGCGTGTATTATGAGATGGATGTTGATGGGTATCCTATCATATACGATGGAGCCACTAACAATATCGCCAATGGGTATTGTGATACGTCCGGAGCCTTGGAGAAATGGAAGAATGAGATGAGGCTCAAGGGTAAGGATCCAGACGAGTACGCCAACTACCGGGCTGACTTGGGTACGATCATGCATTACTTATTTGGATTGTATCTGACTGGAGTTAAGATAAAACTGATTCCAACATGGATAAGAAAAGCTGTCAAGGAAGCTAAGTTGAGAATAGACAAGTATAGGATGGAGCGGATATTAGTGGATAATATGGATGAGTTGATAGAAGACCTAATATCATTCGCTATATTCTGTAAAGAAAGACATGTAAAACCTGTGTTGATTGAGAAGATGTTGAGGTCAAGGAGATTGAAAGTAGCTTCTTCGGTGGACGCAGTGGTGGAGATGGATAGCGAGCCGGAGATGGTGGAGATAGAGGTCAAGACAGGAGAGTTCTATAAGACGGGAGCCAAGAAAGGTCAACCTAAGACGGAGAAAAAGAAGATAAAAAGATGTAGGAGGATATTCGCTATATTGGACTTCAAATCAAACAGGAAAGGCAATTTCTATGACGAGTATGCTTTCCAACTTGAGTTATATAGAAGAATGATACTGGAGAACTATGGAAAGATATTGGAGATAGAGGAGATATATAACTTCGCTCCGGGTGATCCTACCGCAAAGACCAGCCAATATAAGTTGAAGAGACAGACTGACAACCCTATATTGAATATGGCTACCGTAGTATATCTTCAAGGAAAGTATAAGTTCGAGAAAACTAATTATACGGTTACATCAAGAATCGGATCCTTAGATATAGAAGGCGAGTTTGATGTTAATAAGTTGGTAAGGAAAGAGCCGCTGAGGGACTATATATATAGAGTCATGAATGAGAGGAGAGGGTGATGGAATTTAGGGAGTTCAATAAGAGCGTTTATCGGTATGAGCTGGATCATAGCAAACCAAGGAGGAAGCTGACGTGCCCGCAATGCGGCAAGGATAAGTGTTTTACGCCGTACGTGGACGTAACCACCGGTCAGATCGTTGGAGAGCAGTTTGGGGTGTGTGATCATAAAAATAAATGTGGTTACTTTAAATATCCAACAGGGAGCGAACTTGGGAACAATGATCTTTTTACCGATTCAAACAAAGTATTAAGGAGGTACAGACCTCCTATGGATCCGGATATAGCCAACTGCATTCCGGTAAGCAAGATGTTTGAGACGCTTAATCCTTTCGAGACATCCGATCTTCAGGATTATCTATCCAATATCTTCGGATCGTATCATACCAATAGGGCATTTAGCTTGTATAAAGTTGGGATGATGAGATTCGGGGACTGGGGTAAGTGCTGTGTGTTCTGGCAACTGGATAAGAATTGGGTAGTGCGGACCGGGAAGATAATGGACTACGGGCCTGACGGGAAGAGGGTAAAGGTTCCCATGGATCATGTATGTTGGGTGCATATACTGGACGGTCAGGATTACCTGCTTAGGCAATGCCTGTTCGGGGAGTTTCTTATCAACTTCTATCCCAATGACGCTCCGGTGTATATAGTAGAGTCAGAGAAGACGGCTGTTATCTGTAACATCGTGTACCCTAGTGGGTTGTTTATGGCCTGTGGCGGTATCCATATGCTGAAAAGGGAGATGATAGAGACATTGGGTAGGAGGCGGATAGTCCTGTACCCGGATAAGGGCGACGCTTTCAACGAATGGAGAAAGAAGGTAGACAAGGATATGAGGGGGATGAATATAGAGATAAGTGATTTCCTAGAATCAAAACCCAATATAGATGAGGGGATGGATATAGCGGATTATTTTATAATTAAACAAATTTATAACAATGGCAAAGGTAGTTGATAATTACAAGGGATTCAAGGTGCTTGAAATAACAAGACAGGAGATGATGGATAAGCTTACCAGATACGGGTGCTTAGGTATTTGCAACATGTGTAACAGACCTACATCCGTAGGTTATTACGTGGCGGTGATCAATCAATGGATATGCAAAGACTGTTACAATGATTTCATTAAGTCAATTGACAGGTATAAGGAGGACATGAAAATAGAAAACAAGAATTTTAATAGATTCTGCAATCTATTTAATGTTAAGATAGAAGAAACGGTATGAGAGAGTTGTCTTTAGCCCAGAAAGCTATGTTAAACGGATCCATATGCCCGTATTGCAAGAACCCATCCACTATAATAAATACGGTAGAGGGGAAGCAAATAGGGTGCGAGAAGTGTGGGGCTTGGATGAGATCCGATCCGACGGGTAAACCAGTAGGGAGATTGGCGAAACCAGAGCTTCTTAGGGCCATGGATATAACAGCTATTGAGATCGATAGATTCTTGAAAGAGTCGGGTTATGAAAGGAAAGACTTTTACAAAGAGTTATCCAGTGAACTAGGGATACCAGAAGAACATGTGTCTCCGTATAAGATGTCTTTATTATCATTGCTTAATGTTATGAGACATATCAAGGTATATGGAAAGAACCATATACAGATACATGAGTGGACCACGATAGGTAAGGCTTGCCCTAGGCACGGAGCGGTGGCGATCGGGAGTAACGCCTGCCACGGGTGCCCGGAGTTCTTGTTCCATGTGGTAAACAACACGACCGATACGGTAGTGTGTGATATGGATATAAGTTACGGAGATTATATAGAAAGAAATAAATAAATTTGATAGACAATATTAATTATATAAAACATGAAAGTAATTTTTATTCATAAGCCAACAGGATTTTATGTTGGAGGATCAGTGTTTAACAAGACATGTGGTTTTTACAAATGCAGAGATAAGATGATAGAAAAAGGCATAAGCGAGGATAAGGCCAACATGCTTATTGATATAATAGGTCCGCACTTATGTGTGTGGGAAATAAAAGATGGGGATGATCCTTACGAGAGCATGAGAAGCAGACTTGGAGATAAAGCCTCATATTTAGATGGAGAGGATATTATCGTAGAGGATTATGATTATGACGAGGAGGACGATAATGGGGAGATCGACTGAATATTATAGGACACATCCGGAGGCCAGAAGAAAGAAAGCCGAGACGGATAAGAAGATCAACGCCCGCCCGGAGCAGAAAGCCAAGAGACGGGAATTAGGTCGTAAGAATTATAAGACCGATAAGCTGAAGGGTAAGGCTTATCGGAAGGGAAAGGATTTATGCCATACGGCTAAAGGACTTAGATATAAATCAAGATCAGCTAACAGAGGGTCTAAATCCGATACGACTGGCGATAGAAACGCAAGAGGATGAACGATAATAGGATATGGAAGACGTCCAAGGAAATTATCATGGACGCCTATGAGAGGATAATGAAATATCAGTCGGGAGAACTTCTCCCGGCTCGTACTGGATATCCTTATCTAGATAAAGCTTTGCTGGGAGGATTTTACCCTCAACATGCGATAGCCATAGGAGCTAGACCAGGAGTTGGCAAATCCTATTTGGCGCAAAAGATCATGAACAACGTGATGAATGTCAATGTCAATCCCCAAGCAGATGATTATGTATGGTTAAGATGTGAGTTCGAGATGAATCCGGAAGACTTGGTATTACGTTCACTATCAAAAAAAATGAACAAAGACATAGAAGATATCCTCCTTCGTAAAATGGATGAAGAGGAGATGCTGGAAATGCAAAAATGTCTTAAACAAGAAAATTCAAACAGAATAACGTATATACCCATACCTACAACAGTTGATGAGCTTAAAGATTTTCTATGGAATGTATATATGCCGGCGAATAGGGATAAGAAAATTGTATTTGTATCCATAGACCATACAGCTCTTATACAAGGTTCGGGTGATGCCAAGAGGAATATAGATAGTTTGATGAATATGTGTAATATAGCCAAAAGAACGTTCCCAAACATCTTCTTCCTTATCGTATCGCAACTCAATCGAGAGATAGAGGGCAGACGTGATCCAAAGGATCATATGCCAAGGCAGTCTGATTTCTATCAGTCTGACTCATTGGGACAGCTGTGTACGGCTATGGTAGTGTTGAATATTCCAAGGAGATACGGGTACTCCTCATACATGCAATTTCCGCAAGGATGGTATCCTAATCTGGAGCGTTTCAAGAGCGAGTCAAGACGATCCTTCCGTGTGGATGGGTTATTATTCCATCATATCGTAAAGGTCCGTCAAAGATCATTGGAGGAGATTGACGCGATACATGTAGATATCATGAAAGGATATGAGCGATATTATCCTGATGGAGGGGTGGTGCGCCAAGAAAGACCGGGAGGCTCGGATGCCCCCGTGGGTAGCGGCAAGCCGGACACGACCGTAGTGACGCTTCCGCCCCCACCTCCCGGTGTTCCATTGGAGCAACAATATATACCGCCCAGTGATGATTTCAATGTAGTGCATGACGAAACACCTTATTGACATGAGATTGAGACATAACTACTTGCTTGTAGTGATAAAGGTGCTGGAAATGTTCTTGAAGACCGTATTGTCGGTTGAGGATAAGATGGGGATAAAGGAAATTATATCCTCGTTAAAGGAAATGGCTAAATACAGCATCAGATATATCATAAATCGGGAACGGGAAAAGGAGATCATGAGTATCTGTGATGAGGTATCCAATAAAGTACAGGAGTATAAAAGGATAAATGACAACTCAATGATATTGGAATTGGAGAACCTGAAAAGGGAAGTTGTGGCGGTGGAGGATCTTCTTAGCTCATACAAGGGGGTTCTTGACGCCGAACTGGTGATAGCCGAGGATGATATCAGAATCATACGGGACAAGATCGCTATAAGCCTGAGGGAGGACGGAACATGTAAGAGCATGACTGATGCTGATAAAAGGGCTAGGGTGGACGTAAGATACGAGAGGGCGTTAGAGGATTATCGCATCCTTCTAAGATGCGCCAATACGGTTAGGGCTAAGATGTCGGTTATAGGACATCTTAATCAATCAATAAATCAATCCATATCAGTTGGCAGGGTTGGTATGGCTAATGAATCTTATACGGTAAAACAATATGAGAAAGGGAAAGAGATTATCGAAAGCAGACGGCCTTAGGGTATTGATAGGAGCTTACAATGCTATAGAATGTAGACGTGAGTTAACTATGTGTGCAGCTATAACCGAAACGGCTAATATGCTTGGATTAGTGGATAGAAAAAAAAGTTTTAGCATATGAACTTATACCTGAGTTGAGGATGTTTAAGCCGATAAATAGTCGTATAGAGGAAGCTTGGTTCAATCTTTCCGATAAGTATACAAGGCTATATATATTACGCACGTTGATTAACATATACAACGATACCGATCATCCTGGTATAGTAGAGAAAATAGCTAGAAAGATTAGGTTAATATTTTAACTCATTAACTTATGTATATTAATTTTGAACAGATGATGACATCAGGATTAACAATGTCCGATGTCGGGTATCTTTTGATGATCCGGCAAAAAGAGGAGATGGCTGATGTCATTCCAAAAGAGAAAATAGACAGCTATAAAGCGTCTGGTTATATTGAGCTTCAGAAGAACGGGAAGTGGAAGATAACACCAAGAGGAGGATCGCTGCTGATGCTGATAGAGACACCCTGTCTGACACCGGAGGTCGAGGGGATCCGGGACCGTATCGTTGGGGTATATAACGATATGGGTAAGGATACAGGAGCTATCAAGGAGGTAGAGAAACGGCTCGTATGGTTCGTGGCTAATACTAACTTCAAGGAAGAACCTATAGTAAGAGCCGTAATATCCCACATAGATCTTAAACGTGAGTATACGATGAGGTTGGATAACTTGATATGGAAGCCATCAAATGTATATAGTGTGCATATGAGCTTATCGGAATCAACGTTATTCGATACGATCATAAAAATGTATGGCATGACATCCGATCTATATCTTAAGGAGAACAAGAACAAGGAACTGGCATGGTTGTTCGCCGTAAGCCGACTCCCGGATCCTCCAAGGAAGATGGATAAGGAGTATACTATTACTGGAGATGTTAAGATGGATATCGAAAGGATATCAGATATAAAAAAAGAATTAGGTAGAAGATTGAAAATGTCGATTTAGTATGGAAAGAAAAGAAGTTGAAAAAGTAGTCAAGGAAACAATATTCGAGAAGATGGGTGAATTTAATGGCCTTGATCATGCCGCTCAGATAATGAACGAGGATGAGCTGGATATGGACATGGCTATGGATTCCTTTGATTTTGCAGAAGTCATAATGGAAGTAGAAAAGAAAACGGGTAATTGTATCCCCGATGAGGCACTTGGCGTCAAGCCTTATCACAAATTGACGGTAGGAGAGCTTATAAATATGTTGGGTGATTATTTAGAGGATTATGAAAAGAGATGAAATATTGGAGATAGTGAGGAAAGAGATATTCGAGAAAATGCATGAGTTCAATTACATTAATAATATAGAGGTAATTGACGATGTAAGAGAAGACAGTAATTTGTCATCTGATCTAGCTATGGATCCATTTGATTTATTAGAGGTATTGATAGGGATTGAAGAAAAGATGGATATAAGGATACCGGATGATGTCTTTGGCGATAAATCTGTCGATGAACTAACTGTAGGGATTTTTGTGGATATGTTGTACGATTGGCTTGAGAGTAAGTAATGGACTTCGGATATGATGATTGGGAAGAGGGGTTAGAGACCCCTCTTGTCGATGATTGCGATGACGATCATGAGGAGGAAGAATATGATTTCGGTTAAGGAATTAAGACCAGGTAATCTTGTAAAGGACAAGGCTGGCGATATATGGAGAGTAGGGTGCGTTACCGGTATGCGTAATGAAAATGGGTCATTAATCCTTGAACGTGAGGTTGATGATGGGATAATGAAATGGTATTCAGGGGAAGATGATGTTATGCCTATTGAGATAGACGATGACCTTCTTGACGCTATCGGTTTCAAGAGTGATAAGGGGCGGGATGTATATCGAGGCTACGGAATATCTATAGAGATTTTTGATGATGGGTATTATCTTGGACTTAGGGATCTGGAAGACGACCTAAGCGATCCTATTCAGATTAAGGATCTTCACCATCTACAAAACCTGTTAATGGATTTATACGGACATGACATAAAAATAGATAAGCTTTATGGTAATACCGGAGAATAATTTGTTATGTAAGGTTATAAACGGAGAAAAGGTTCTCGCCGCCTCTTACTCGCAGATAGACACGTTCGTCCAGTGCCCATATAAATGGTATAAGACTTACGTGGAGGGTCACAGATCCACGGAGAAGCACGAGGCTACGTCATATGGCACGGTTATCCATCAGACGATGGAGTATTTCTTCAAGAACGGATGCAGGCCTTCTTATGAGGATATGAGCAAGGCATTCAACTACTACGCCGATATAGAGCAGATTCCTTTCGATAGCGTAAAATCCCAAATCGAGTCCATGCAACATGCGGCTAGACTAATAAGATGGATTGTGGGGTTGTTTGAGAAGGATGCTGCTGGCAATTATAAGAAGGCATGGTCCGATCTTACGCCAATGGAGAAGGTAATCCGGGGGTCGAGACCGGCCGGCGTGGAGGAGGGCTTCGTCCTGCCTTATAAGCTGCCCAAGCCCCTTACCTTGGATGGCGTGACGTACGATAAGGTACATATCATAGGATCAGTAGACTGGAGAGGTGAGTATAAGACAAAAGACAGAACAGCTATGTATACGATAGACTGGAAGTCCGGGAGAAAATTATTCGATAAGGATAAATTGCTTCACAATCTCCAGCATCCGATATACGCCTTTTATATATACAGGAAGTATAAGGTATTACCAGATATGTGTAGCTATTTTTTTACCCGTATGTTGGATAACCAAAACGTGAAGGTAGATAAGGAAAAGGTAGAGAGGTCAGTCAAGGAGCTTAATGATATTCTTCTTGATATGTATGATTTCGAAACAAATAAAATCAATAGCTATCAAGCTCACGTTTGGGACGATGTCAAGCAAGAGTATAAATACGAGACACGCTACCTCATGGGACGCCAGCCGGCCTGCCTTGAACCCCGCCCCAAGCCCTTGTGTTTTTGGTGCGATTTCTCAATTCATAAACAAGGGACATGCAGATATTCATCGAATTGGGATGAGTCAAAAAGAAAGAATAAAAAAGATTAACTTTATTAAAAAGCCTAGGTAAATATCTAGGCTTTAATTATATTTGTGTCAATAAATAATTGGTTATGGATAGAAACGAAAGAGAAAAACAGGTATTGGATCTTCTGATGTCTAGAAAGGATATCAGGAAATTGGTAGAGAAATCAAATGAATGTTATTCTAAGATGGATTTCGTTGGCGCCATGAAATACCGGCAGGAGATAAAGGATATCGTAGACCGGGAATCGAAGATCATGTTGACAAAAAGCGAGTCTTTGGTGAGTTTGATGAATAACGCTGATAATGAATATAAATTCAATATGCTGGTATGGCTACATTCCATGATGTGTATGGCGGATGTATTTAACGGGATATTGGAGGATTTCAAGGATGGGGTAAGGAAAGCCAACGGCAACTCTAAGTTCGTTAAGTTCGATAATCTGGATAGATTGATGACAGAATGTAAGAAAGAGATTGATTACCTGATGAAAAGCACAAGTAAATCATTCCAGATATCTTTTGCCGTAAGGAGCGATGAGATGAGGGAGATGATAGAGAATATGGTTGGGAATAATATCCGGGAAGGGTACGACATGTTCAAGGAAGAGGCTGAGATGGTGAATGAGACAGACAGGAGTAAGATAGAGGAATTTAATAAAAAACTTGACCATGATCAAATGTAATATAAAGCTAGGCGATATAGTCCATACCCAGATAGGAACAGGAGAGGTGATAGCCATAAGCAAGACCAAGGAAACTTTAATGGTGAAAATGGACGATGGTCGGGAGTGTGCGATAAGATTAGAGTACGTGAAAGACGTTTTTGATAACTACAGATCCAAATGATTTACAAATTAAGACCATATCAAGAGGAATGCGTTAAAAGTATCTCCGATTACATAAACTCTGATAGGCATGATCCAGTGTTAGTCATCGGACCGGTAGGTTGCGGTAAATCGATCCTCATAGCAGAAGCGGCAAGATTGATGGGAGATAAGACGCTGGTTCTCCAGCCGTCTCGCGAATTACTAATACAAAACTACTGCAAGCTTACATTATATGGCATACCGGCGACCATCTACTCCGCCTCCTGTGGCAAGAAAGAGCTATCTAACATGATATACGCCACGTTAGGGTCTATCAAGAAGGTTGTTGGTCAGCTTAAGGAGATGGGAATCAGAAATGTATTGATAGATGAGGCTCATGCCGGATATAGTCCTGAAGACGGCAGTGAGTTCATGACATTCATGAATGAGCTGAAGCCGAGAAAGGTGATAGGGTTTACAGCCACGCCATGTAGACTTAAAAACATGTCGATAGGACAGACATCATATTCCCAACTTAATTTCATCACTCGTATGAGACCGGTATATTTCAAGAACCTGATTCACGTGATACAGGTAGAGGAGATGATAAGGCAAGGATTTTGGACACCTCTTAAATATGAGACATGGGATTTCAATGGAGATGCCCTTAAACTCAATTCTAACGGCTCCGAATATACGGCTGAGTCAATTAGTGAGGCGGTGAGAAAAAATGGCTTAAACAACCTTATTTTACGCCGATTGATGATATTAAAGAATAGCTGTAAGTCTATATTGGTATTTATGGATTCTGTTGAGAGCTGTAATACGGCCGCCGAATGGATAAACGCCAAGATCCGATCTGGCATGGCGGAGGTAGTTCATGGCGGTACACCAAAGAAGCAGCGGGAGGCTATAGTCGAGAGGTTCAAGTCAGGTGGAACGCAGGTGGTGTTCAACTATTCCGCCCTCGGAACCGGATTCGATCATCCGGGTCTGGATTGTGTGATAGTAGGAAGACCAACATTCTCATTCTCGTCGTTTTATCAGTGGCTTGGGAGAGCTGTCAGGATAAAGGGCGGTAAGGATAGCGCATTAGTCGTTGATTGTTGCAACAACTCGTCAAGGTTCGGCGATATAAGGAAACTTAGTATAGAGAACTACAAAGGATATGGATGGGGGATGTTTATCGGCGATAAACTAATTACCAATATCCCGATGGGGGATAAGGTAACGAAAACGGATCTGGATATCAAAGCCGCCAAGAAAGATCGAAGGAGGGGGCTGGCGCAGGGCATTACCGCCTCCCCTGTACCCGGGAGGCCGGATCATCCCCTTGGCTCTACGGTAATGACATTCGGGAAATATTGTGGATGGATGCTGCATTCGATCCCAGTATCGTACTTCAAATTCATAAACGAGACATTTGATTGGGATAATGGTCGAAACAAGGAGATAAAAGAGTACATAGATTTTTTAATCAAAAACAACAGATTATGACAGGATGTATATATCATGAGGCTGATCTTGACGGAGTAATGTCAGCGGCTATAGTAAAAAAGTATTTCAAAGGGGAAGACATTGATCTTCTTCCTTACAATTACGGCAAGGAAATACCTGACGTGAATAAATATGATAAGGTGTTTGTAGTTGACGTGTCATTTGGAAACAGAACAAGATTCCTTTTCGATGAGTGGAAGGATAAAGGTACAGATGTCATATGGATAGACCATCATAAGACAGCCATAGACGATATGAGGGATTACGAGGTAAAGGGCAAGAGGTGTATAGGGACGGCGGCCTGTGAGCTTACGTGGGAATATCTTTTCGATGACATCAAAACTCCTAATGTGGTAGAATTATTGAGTGCTTATGATGTATGGGATCACGACCGGTTCGAGTGGAGTGACGTTCTTTCATTCCAATATGGGATGAGAGGATATTGTGGTCTTGACGTGGATATGGCGGCAAGTGTCATGGACGGCGATCATGACTTCATATATGACATGATAAGGAACGGGGAGGCGATACTGGAGTATATCGTTGAGAAAAACAGAGGAGAGATGAAGATGTTCTCATTCGAGGCAGATATATTTGGATACAAGGCGATATGTATGAATACTACGGAGTTTAACTCCACCACATTCGAGTCTATGTACGATCCTAGAAAACATGATTTGATGATGCCATTTTGCTGGAACGGCAGATTCTTCAGATGCTCGTTCTATACCACCAAAGAGGAGGTGGATGTCTCGGCGCTGGCACGCAAGGCCAACCCCTGTGGAGGAGGCCATAAGGCGGCGGCAGGCTTCCAGCTTAGTGCAGAGGATATGATGGAGTTTTTGAAAACAAGGGAAATGTTATGATTGGATTAGGATCTACCTTTATAATAATGGCGTGTTCTATCTATTTGATAGTAGAAGGAAATGAAAAGAATGATTCGACTAAATTTTATGGAGGGATAATAGCAACGATCTTATCTATCTTTTTGATGTGTTTAGTAATACAAAATATAAAAAATACAGAAAATATGGGGAAAATATACAAATTCAAGAGACTTAACGAAATGAAGCTAGACGATTACGGCTTCGGTTTGTTCGAGTACAATGGTGCTCTTTATTTCAAGGAGGCAGATGAAGGGAAATGCTTTGATGTAAGGAGCGGGAATGAGGTTATTATCGGGAAAGATAAGATTATAATGACTTTGGAGGATTAATATGAGGAAACTTGACAACACCAACAGGACGAGAAAGAAAAACGTACGACACTCGTGGGTAAAGGCAGGGCCGGGGATCCAACGCTGCGCTATTTGCGGGATTACGAAGCAAAGCGAGTGGAGGGACGGGAAGACATCGCATTGCGTATATCTATCATCTGGTGAGCTTTATTCCATAACAGGTGAGACACCGGAATGTAGGGATCTTAGCGAATTTTATTAATCTAAAACATGAAAATATGACATGGTATGATACTTACGAGGAAATAAAGACCAAATATCCGGATACTGTTTTTGAGGAATATTGGTTAACGAAAGATGATGCTGATAAACTAAGGAATCATGAATCAGTTAAAAAGGGATGGGTTACAATTGAAAATAATCCTGATACAAGCGGTTTTATTATATCTAGTGACAAATGTGTTATCAATGGCTTTAAAGCAGAAAAGAATGATGGGGATGAGCGAAGCATATTGCTGCATATTGGAATACTGTCTCCTTTTAATGATGATCCAGTAATAATAATAAAACAAAAAGAAATTTAAAATGAAAGAGGAATTTGGTAAATACGAAAAGGTTGTTTATGACGGTGAGGTATTTGAGGTACTTGAAACCGCCGATCGTACAGGAATGATGAAATTAGGCCCATTATTTAAAGCATCATATGAATATGCTTGGGCTGACGAGGAAATGGTTGTATCATTAAACAGGGCTATTAAATTAAGGATTATTGATGAGGAAACGGTCGATAAGCTTACGGATTATAGCTCTATCGGCGAGGGTCTATGTAATACCAATGAGTGGGAAGCGACAGACGCACCGTTCGTCGGGAAGGACGGCAGCGGGAAGAACGACCGGGCCGACGGCAAACTCCGGTGGGACCTCCTTCCTTTGGCTGAGATAGAAGACATCGTGAGGGTATATACAGAAGGTGCCAAGAAGTATGCTGATAACTCATGGCAAGATATACCTGATGGGTTCAATCGTTATCTAGGTGCACTCATGAGACACTTGGTCGCTTATACGAAAGGGGAGAGATATGATAAGGAGGGATTCATGCATCTATCCGCCGTATGCTGGAACGCCATAGCGTTATTATATTACGATAAACATAACAAAGGGCTTATAGGATGGAAAAGTCAGGAGAAAGAATAGTAGATGAGATATTGATGGCTATCGATAAAAGAACCGGTAAATACGTTAATGTAATTAGGCGTACTATTGATGATGACACTCCATTCTCGATAGTTAAGTACCTTGGTAAGAATCATAAAGAGCTGAATTATGATTGTGTAAGGCATCTTAATTTTGATATAGACATAGATTGGGAGTTGAGAAGATATCAGATCGTGAAAGATTTATTATCTAACAGTTTCGATGGAAGGAAGATGGGTGTAGATGAGATAAATAATGCTATATTTACTGCTGATTTGATTATTAACAGATTAAAAACTATTTGAGATGGTAAGAATTGATTTTTTCACGAAGAAAGACGCTGAGTACAGCGATTACATGCGATATATTATCGCCAACACGTTACAGGAGTATGAGGGTGAGGTTACGTTGAACCAGATCCCGGAGAACAAGGCCACGGAGGAGGAAATATCCAAGTACGGTATAGAGGTATATTCTACTATCATCGTCAGCGGAGATAACATGGATGGCTTTAATAAACTTGAGGGGATGGCCAGAAAAGCTGATCTTATTAACGTCATGTCGTTATACGACAAGAAATAGGCTTATGACGATAAGGGATAAATATTTTGGTTGGAAAGATATATTCTTTGACAGGTTCGTGCATTGCTGTAATGAAAAAAGCGGCCAACCACAAGGGAGTAATATACCTCTAGCCAAAATAAACTTCGATAACAAGACAGGATATGTGGAGGACGGGACTATTAATATAGCCGAGCTTCTTCAATATCTTTGGATAAATAATAAGGTCTATGGGCGTGAATATGCACCCATAGATATATCCTCTGTCTTGCAAACATTGATTAGATTGACCGAGAACGCTAAGTTCATATTTGACGACCAACCCGGAATACATGATATGATCCCATATAGAGGTTTTTTTCTTAGAGATGATTTTTTACCCGGGAAAGATTATTCACTTGATTTGGATAAAATAGTGAGCGGGATGGGAGGATGGTATGGCGAGGATGAGGATCCTTGTTATTCGATGTTCGTCAGCCAAGACCAGATATGGAACTTGAACCCGATATTGAAGGTATTAGCTGATGAGGGATCGCCATTAGCTAAGAAGCTTGGGTATGAGATAAACTCATATGTAAGTGATAATGGATATACGATATACAACCCATACCTTTCATGGATCAATCATTACTATCATTATTGCCCGACATTTAACGAGGATAAATTAAAGCCTTGGGATAGGGTAGAGGATAGGAAAAATAAGTTCAAGATGACGGATAAGGTTAAGAGAGGCGCCAATAACTGGTACTATTCAGGCGGAACTATATCTTGTGTGGATAACTTCATGGGGAAAAGATACAGAAAGAACCTGCGAACCTTTATCTATCGTGGAATAGTATTCTTCCTTGACCGGATATGGCATACGCCTTTATTTGAGAAGATGGGTGTGAAAATGAAATACAACGCTTATTACTGTTATGCCGCTACCTCCGGTATTTGGTACAATAAAGGATTCAAGGAAAGACTAGCCAAGAGGTTTAACAAGTCGCTGGGCGGCGACGGGGAACTGTTCGGGGCTAACCTAGCCTGCATGGTCTGTGACCGGCGGGATATCGATTGGGAAGCGCTTCGTCTTTGGCTTGACAAGTATGACGAGCCTAATGATAAGGGTATGGTGAATAGCCCTATCCAATTTATGTATTTATATTTATATTACGCTTTTAACAAATAACTTGAAATGAAGAAGATAAATGACTGGGTTATAAGGACATTTGGGTTGAGAGGTTCATGGAGCTGGGCTAAGAAGCAGATGTTAAATGGAGCGATCATTAAACGTAAGGCTACTATAGGGACATATAAAATAGCTATTGATAATGACAAGAATAGGTTACTTGTAGCTACATGGGATCATCTAGATCAAAGTCCTGTATGGGAAAGGTGTCCGCATAGTTTATTAGATGAAGATGCGGTTGATTATTTTGTCACAGCTCATAAGGAATTATCATATGGGGGGCATAAAGATCAGGATGAAAGATGAATTTAAGGATTAAGCGTGAATTTCCCTAACTTTAGGCGTGAGTAGTTCACTTGTAACGATAAAATATTAAAAGCATGAAAAAGATTACCGATAAAGACGTAGAGGCTCTTAAAGCCGGGAAGAAGGTGACAAAAGGCTTTATCCATATGCAGTTGGATGATAAGGGAAGATTGAACATGTGGGCTGATATCAATATAACTGACAAATATAGGGACTTTGAAATAGACGCTAGCAAATTGTTTGATCATTGGATTCTTACTGAAGAATATGATAAACTTAGAATTATAAACATACATTAACAAGGTAGAAGAATATGAGAAGAAGGATGATAGGCGGTCAAACCGTTTCAAACAGTATATATATCTTACACACCAATGGCAAGTTATATACTAGTGATAAATGGAATTATTCGTGGAGAAACGACGCCGTAGGAGTGGCGTTGATAAGCGACAACAGCAGCTTCGTTATTTCAGGTATTGAGCTTAAGAATCGAAGCTGGTCTAATACGACTGGATTGATCCAAGGAGTAACTACAATAACATCAAGTAATGAAACCAAAAAAGATTTTAATGGATTTCAAAACACACAAAGTATCGCGGAATATACGCATGCTAGTGCCGCTTATGAATGTACTGTTACTCAATTCAAGAACGGGCAAATGGGATATCTGGCATCAGTGGGAGAATGGATGGAGATCATAAATAATTTAGATGAGATTAACAGATGCATGTCTCTTATCGATGGATTAGATATAAACGAAGGCACTACAAGTTATTGGACTAGCACTCAATATAATTATGAGAAAGCATGGTTAGTGACTTATAACGGGAATGAGTTTTATCCAAATGATGAGAGAAAGGGCGTTTCCTCCTATGCTATTAGAGTAATATCACAATTAAAGTGATTATATACCTAAACGATAAATAATATGAAAGTATTATCATTATTTGACGGGATATCATGTGGGTATCTAGCGTTACGGAGGGCCGGCATACCTATAGATACTTATTACGCCTCGGAGATAGACAAGACATGCATAAAGGTAAGTCAAAAACATTTTCCGAATATCATCCAGTTAGGGGATGTCAATAACTGGAGAACATGGGATATCCCTTGGAAAGACATAGATCTGGTCATGGGAGGATTTTGTTGCCAGAGTTTCTCTAGCTCAGGTAAGGGTAAGGGGTTTATGGACGCAAGGGGAAGGCTTTTCTTCTGCTTTTCGGACATCGTAAGGTATTTAAAGAAGAAGACCAAAGGTAAGATCCTGTTCTTGGGCGAGAACGTCCGGATGCGGGACGAGCATCGCCGAGTGATAACGGAGGAGCTGGGCGTAGAGCCGGTGGAGATCGATAGCGCCTTGGTCTCGGCACAGACCCGGCATCGTCTTTATTGGTGTAATTGGCCGGTAGAAATGCCGAAAGACAAACATATATCGTTGGATGATATTTTAGAGCATGACAAGGGCTGGAATCCGGGAGCCATAAGAGGAATATATATAGGAGTCATTGTCGGTAGAAGGATAGGAGAGGACGGGCATCGAAAGGATTATGACAAGAACGTGAAAATAACGCAATGTTTGGAGGTAAGAAGGGATAAAAATACTGTTTCTATTAAGAAAAGTAATTGCCTGACAACAGTCATGAAAGATAACGTGATATCATCATTACCGCCCGGAAGATATCTGAACGCCTTTGACCTGAAAGATAAGTTCAGATACCTGACTCCTGTGGAGATATGTAGGCTACAGACATTGCCGGATGATTACCTTGATGGGATAGCCCCGAATACGGCCATGTCTTTAGCTGGAAACGGATGGACAGTGGATGTGATAGCCCATTTGCTAAGAAGCATAGAGCGTAAGCAGATGAATGATATTGTAAAGGAGTTTCGCAAGATCACTGATGAGCTTATGTTCGGATCATCAGAAACGGGTACTAATGTGACATGTGATAAACATGAGCAAAATGAAGCCATACGGAAGAGTCAAAACAGTTAAGGGGTCTTCATGGAAAAAGGATATACATCCACCAAAAGGACACAAGAATTGGTGGGAGGATATATGTGATCCTATATCTAGAAGTATTATGAAATTAAATTTCAAAAAGGAAATAAACAATCAAATTTGGTATGAGCAAAAGCAGGGAAATGATTAAACAGGAATTAAATTTATCAGATCAAGAATATAACTTTCTTGAAAAATATCAATCTATGAAATTATCACAGAGGTTTGGTAATGTTTTCGATAGATTAAAAAATGATAAGTCTAAAGCAATTTACACTCATGATGGGTCAATACAGTTGTTTTATATACAAGGTAAAAGAGTAGATAAAGAAGAATGGGATAAACTTCATAGATCATGATAATTACTAAAAAATGGTCAATGCCGAATAAAGAGACATTCAGCATAAGACCGATAAGGGAACTTATAGACAAATATCGAGAAGAGGGGATGGTTATAGTGGATCCGTTCGCCAGAAACAGCGATATAGGGACGATCACCAACGATCTTGACCCTGAGACTAAGGCTATATATCATAAAGATGCCACGGACTTCTTGTGTCATCTTGATGATAATATAGCTGATATGGTATTATATGATCCACCATATTCTGCGAGACAGGTATCTGAATCGTATAAAAGACTTGGAGGTGCTGTTAATATGCAAACAACGCAATCTAGTTATTGGGCTAAGCAGAAGAAGGAGATAGCTAGGATCACCAAGAAAGGAGGGGTGGTCATTACCTGCGCGTGGAACTCCGGCGGTATAGGGACCGGGCTTGGCTTCGAGCAGCAGGAGATTCTTCTCGTGGCTCATGGGGGATGGCATAATGATACGATCGTTACGGTAGAAAGGAAAATGAAATTATGAAGGAAAGAATATTCACCACAAAAGAACAGGGGAGGGTGCTGGTCGAGGCCGGCCTTCCTATCTCCACCGCCATCGGTTTCAGAGACAAGTATCTGGATCAATTACATTCTATGGAGGATAACGCTGGTCGTATAGGACTGATCGAGGCCGTTACCCCGGATATATCCAACCCTGTTTGGGATGTAGGGACGTTACTGAATTTACTCCCATATGAGATAGAGGGTTCTACATTCGAATGTTATAAGCTAGAAAACGCATGGTTTGCATTATATAGGGATATAGATGATATTCCTATATATTGGGGAAAGGAGAAACATCTTATAGATACATTATTTTCACTGATAATAACATTATTAAAAAATGGATTATATGAGTATAAAACAAACAGCAAGAATAAGGTACAAAACGGAGGATAATCCGCCTATGGCTAATGTCCCTCTTATAGGATACAGCAAAAAATACGACTGTTGGGTAGCGTTAGTATACAGAAGAGGAGACAAGTATGATTAAATAATTACAAAATCGATAGTAATCCATTGTAAAATCATAGAATTATTTGTATATTTAATATATTAAAATGAATTGATGATGAGTCTAATAAAGCGTTCATATAAATATCGTATGTATCCGAACAAAACACAAGAAGAACTTCTTGCAAAAAACATTCGGATGCGTACGTGTTGTATGGAATGCTTGTGTTGACTCATTTAACTCATACGATAAAGAAACAAACCCTAATCCGAAATTCCCGACAAAGTCGGATCTTGTTATTGAAAAACCTTGGTTAAATGAAGTATCGGCAGCCACCTTGCAGCAGAAGCAACGTGATTTTATTGAGTTCTCCAGACAATACTTCAACAAGAACAGGAAAGAAAAACTCGGTAAACCGAATTACAAAAATAAACACGACAACCAGTCGTTTAGATTGCCGTTCCCGAAGTTTAAAATCACTAACAATAAGATCCGGATCGAAAAGATCGGATGGGTTAAGATTGTTATTGATCGTAAAATCCCGGATAACGCTCGTTTTATCTCCCGTACCGTTTCAAAGAACCGTGCTGGTCAATATTTCGTATCAGTTCTTGTAGAAACAGAACAGTGTTACAAACAGAAAACTAGCAAAACAGTCGGAGTTGATTTAGGGATTAAGACATTAGCTACATTATCTGATGGGATTGCTGTTGAGAATCCCCATTTTCTTTGTGAGAACCAAGCGAAGTTAAAAAGGATGCAACGGCATTTATCAAGAGAGAAATTAGGAAGTAATCGAAGAAACAAATGCAGGCTAAAAGTATCAAGACTTCATCGTGATATAGCCAACAAGCGTTCATGGTACATGCATAATTTGACCACGATGCTGGTAAATAATTACGATGTTATCTGTATTGAGAATCTAAATGCTTCCGGTATGCTACAGAATCACAAACTTGCCGGTTCTGTATATGATGCTTCTTTCTCGATGTTCCGTAACCAACTTGAATACAAGTGTAGGTGGTATGGTAAAGAACTGATTGTTATAGATCGTTTTTACCCATCCTCGAAACCCTGTTCAAGATGTGGTTGGAAGAATAAAGATCTGAAATTATCGGATCGAACATTTGTTTGTAAAGATTGTGGCTTGGAGATCGACAGGGATCTCAACGCCGCAATAAATATACAAGCCGTAGGAGTTGATGCGGCTATACGGACGCAGAGCAGCCGGGTTGCCAGTTGTGTTGAAGCGTCTAAAATGGAGTAGAATATCTTAATTATTTCTATGATTTTCTATGAAATTTACAACTATGGAGTGCGATGTTGAATACAAGACATCTCCTCCAGATGAATACGAATACGTATATCCGTAAGAACTAGAAGGGATATATTTATATTTAAGCATGATTAATATTATTTTAATATTATTCATGCTTTTATTTTTGTTTAAATCATATCTTTGTATCAACATTAAAAACCAGATTATTATGGATGGAGACAAACAAAAAGTCAATGAACTTACGATGAGGACATTGGGTTCTCATTATGGCGGATATACCTATGTAAAGGTAAAAAATCGTGAAACTTATGTAACGATAGATTGGAAGTTATTGAGGGCTATAGAGAAGGGGAGGTGGAGATAGACAACGAGAAATACCATCTATCCGGAGTAGAGTACGTAGCTAAAAGATATCAGGATATGTTTTATGCAGGTCGTGATATTTATTATTTCAAGGGTATAGGAGGGCATTGGATGACCGATCTTCTTAGAAACGCTATAGATGATTTACTGGACACCATAAGCAGCAGGGAGACTTATCGTAGCGCAGATCACAGGGTGTACGTCCAAATGAATAAACTTACGGAAGCTGGAGCCATGATCAGCTTAGCTATTGAATTACTAACATCTAACATCCGTCATAGTTATGGAGAAATTAATTTTGAACGACATCCAAGACCTGTGGAGATGGAGGGAGAAGATAAACATTGATGACTTCAAAGAGGATCCTATGGCTGAGGATATGCCATTATATTTCCCGTGTGCCGTCGTATGGCATGTGGATTATGGTGAGCATGACGCTGATAATTATGTATGTTATGGATTTGTTTATGTAGCAGAAATATTAGGGATATGAATATTAAAAAACAGATAATTCTTGACGATAAAGACTATGAGCGATTAGTGCACGATGCTAATCTCAGTAATGATGAGATAAAAAGCAAAATCGCCAGCGCTCTAACCACCGATATAGTGGTTAGTTTCGATTTCGATGTAAATAAAAAGGTTACGGGGAATATGAGGATCGAAAGCGCCGCCTATAATCTAGGATATAATGAATATGATAATATCGTAAAGGCTAGAGACAAGAATATTCACCATGCTGTTTATACAGCTATATATGATTATCTTGAGAAAATAAAGAGAGATAATAATGAGCTAAGCACAAAAGATTGGATATTATTCACGTCTATAATCTTATCTGTTTTAGCGATGGGATTTGCAGGCGGATGGTTGGCATTTAATTGATTGAATTATGGGTAATTTAAAAGATATACAAAATATGACCAGTAAATTACTATTTTTTGATTTAGAGACAACCGGGGTTAAGTTCTGGAGAAACGGGATACACCAAATAGGAGGGATCGTGGATATCGACGGGCAGGAGGCTGAGAGGTTCGACATCCGCCTAGCCCCGAACCCTGCCGCCACGATAGAGCAGGAGGCGCTGGACGTGGCTGGCGTTACCTTGGAGCAAGTGCAGTCGTATCAGCCTATGGAAGAAGGGTATAGGCAGTTAGTTGGTATATTATCCAAATACGTGAATAAGTTCGACAAGAGGGATAAAATGTATTTAGTGGGGTATAACAACGCCGGATTCGATAACAGCTTCCTACGGGCTTTATTCCAGCAATGTGGGGATAAGTATTTCGGATCATGGTTCTATCCTAACTGTATGGATGTATATGTTATGGTGACACCATTCCTGATGGGTGTAAGAAACGATATGGAGAACTTTAAGTTGATGACCGTGGCTAAGACCATGGGTATTGAGATTGATGAGAATAAACTCCATGACGCTACTTATGATATTGAGCTGACTAGGGATATATTTTATAAGATAATCAACAAAATGGATGTTAAGTTATGAGGGGAATTTTAGAGGCTATGCATGATTACCCGGATGAGGCGCTTGGGTTGTGTTTCTTTCTGATAGTGATTGTCTGGTTATTGTCAGGTGTATTTGAGAAAAAAGATGAATGATAAACTTGATGAGATACTGGATCTCCTAAGATCTCAAAATGAGATGATTAAGGATATTCACGATTATGTGAAAGAAGTTACCAGCGAGAAGTATATAGGGGAGTCTAGGATGACCAGCTTCTCTATTAACTTGGCCGCTGATATACTTACCGAAGCCATTAGCCCTAAGATAAAGGGGATGATGGTGGATTTATTAAGGAAACAGGGATGGAAAACCGAATGAGACATGGGAACATATGAGAAGAAGGTAAATCAGTTAAAAGATTTGATGGTAAGGAAATACAAATCGGCTTACAACAAATCCAAGGAAATGGACATAGATATAAGCTCGATGACATATCTTCCGGAGCCAGACGCATTTAACGTCATAAATATTGAAAAAATGCATATTATTCTTGATAAGGTCAATAAGATCATAGATGATAACAAGGATAAGCTTAAGAATCCGACTTGCGCCACTTGTATACATCTACATGATCAGGAGTGGGCGAAAAGATACGGGAAAGTATGTTGCTCTATTTGGCAAGTGTGTGACCATTATGTAAATCCTAACAGTAAATATAACAGGAAGCAAAAAACTTATGTTAGACGACCAAGCAACAAAGCTTGTCCTAATTATGAGTATGGTGATGATAATTTTGAAAACAGAAGAAGATGTATAAAAGAAAAGAATACCCGATAAAGAGCTATGTGCCGATGCGCACCAACAAGGATAGGACATGTATCTGCTGTGGCGACACGATCCCAGCCGGCAGCAGCAGGATGATACCTAAGCATGCCAAGGCAAATCACGATCTATGTTTCCCGTGCTTCAGGAAATGGAAAGATGTCGGAGGAGATCTTAAGCTTATGGACAACCCCGGAGATGCGAAGAAAGAGCATGTCATACATATGTCTAATATCATGAAAGGGAATTGTGATATAATAAAAGGTCGAAAGCTTTACGTGGCTTTTAAAAAGGCGATAAACAGCGGAAAGAAGATTGTTATCAAATTTGACACTGATCAACCGATATCTATGTCAACAAGAGTCATGAATCCTTCATTCGGGGAGATTATGGATGAGTACGGCAAGGACATATTCCAAGGTAATCTCAAACTGGTAGATGTCCCAAAAGGAGTTAAAGATCTGATAGTTAACTATATAGAAAAATGTCGTAAATTATGAATATAAAGACATTTATATACATGATCTTAACATTCAGAAGAATAGATCCTATACCTAAAAGCCTAGGATTTATGGTAAGTATAACATTATGGATGTCCATAGTATGTACAATATTTAACTTTACTGTATTGATAATAAAATTAATAAATGGGTAAAAGAAGCAAATGAAAATATGGTTAAAGCTAGATTTTATTTAAAAAGGGAAGAGTGCGGGAATGATTACAGACCTATATCATGGCCCATAAAATATCCTTACTGGTTATCTGGAGAGACTGATGATGATTTCATCATAATGGCTTATGCTGAAGACAAGAGCCAGATAATGGAGCTATGGCCAGAAGCTTATAAATTTAGCTTCTGCGATAAGGTGGATGAAATTGAGTTTTCAAGTAGATTAAAAAAACCGGATTGGTATAACGAAACTGAATGATTTAAAAAATAGTACCGTTAGTGGCTAAAAGAATATTTGAGATAATAAAAAATAGAAGGATATGAACAATAAGCAACTTTACAAAATAACCTTAACAAGGGAGCAACTGATGTTGATCTCACAATGCGTGGAAGACATCAGTAGATTTGCGGCGGGTGACATGGATCTACAGCATACAACAGATACGTTGATAGATGATATGGATAGGACGGAATCGCTGGGGATAAGAAGCTTTATAGTCAATAACTCACGAGCGATAAGAAGAAGGTTGTTCCCAGATCTTGAGGAATAAGATAAATAGGAAGAGACTTATCGGCAACACCTACCAAATATATAGGTCAATATTACATCAGTTGGCCATTGACGAAAGCTGGAATAATGTGTATAGTGATATCACGTTACCTTCAGGTGATATGGGAACAATTAAAGTAGAAAGGATTGATGATGAACGGGAAAGTAAGGGCGTTTAACGGGGATATGGGTATGGCGATGTCCATATTCAAGGATATGGTAGGAAAGGTAAGGTTTGTATTCGCTGATCCTCCTTATATGATAACACAAGCTAGATATGATAAGAATAAGTTTAGCTACGACAAAATGTGGGGAATAATCCAAAAAATGTTAGCTCCGGACGGGGTGGTAGCCGTCACCTGTTCCCTCACGGCGGCGGTCGAGATCATGGGAGCCGCCCCCGCGGGATGGTACAGGTACGATCTTGTTTGGCATAAGACAACCCCTACCGGTTTCCTTAACGCCAAGAAAGCCCCGTTAAGAAACCATGAGCTGATACTTATCTTCTCGCCCATGCCGCTTGGGAAACATACATATAATCCCCAAAAGACTTATGGTCACGCAAGGAAAGTATCCAAAGCCTCCAGCAAGGTAGGATGCAAGGAAACGGAGCTATATGGAAAGGCTGGTCTAACTACGTATGATAGCACGGAAAGATATCCGCTATCGGTCATGACGTTCAAGACGGACAAGCAGAAATCGGCCATCCATCCCAATCAGAAACCGGTGGAGTTATTGAGATACTTGATACGGACATATACGAATCCGGGAGATATGGTAATGGATTCGGTAGCGGGAAGCGAAACGACAGGCATAGCGGCTTACGAGGAGGGAAGGGACTGTTTGCTCATAGAGATAGACCGTCAATTCTTTAATGAGATGATAAACAGATTTAATAACAATAATATTAAAATAGATAGAATATGAATAAGATTGAAGAATTAGAAGCCCAGTTAATGGCGGAAAGGATAAAAATACAGATTGATCTAAAGGAAAAATATAAATGGGTCATTGGGAAATATGTTAAACACGGCGATTCTTTTATGATAAGAATAGATGATATATGTCATATCCATACATCTTGTATGAATGGCTATGCGGATAATTTAGAACCAGATGATTCTATTTACATAAATGGCACTGTAGCTAATTGCGATGTCAAGAATAATTACTATTCTTTATCAAAAGGTGAAAACATCCAAGTACAGGCAAAAGATATAATAGATATACCTGATGGTGAATTTGAGAATATGGTAGAACGGTTGTTTAATGAGGCAAAAAAGAACTTACTATGAGCCTGTTTGTATGCGCTAAATGCGGTTGTGTCGATAATACCGCCACGTCTAGTTACTGGATGTTGACAAACGAGTATATGGTGGACAAATTCAAGTATGCCAAGGAGCTACAGCCGTACAAGGGCATGGGGCTGTGCAGCGAATGCGGGAGGCTGGCTACCAGTCCCGACGGCCGTGATGTCGTGGTGCCCGGTAAATGGCACGGGAAGTTCCCGAAGGAGAAAGCTACCGAAGAGCAGTTGAAACATGTAGGATATAAAAATCTAATAAGATGAATAAGATAAGAAAAGGAGAAGTTAAAATATATAAAGGAAAAGAATACATAGCTATCCCTGAGATAGAAGAAGAGAGTTGTACGGGATGTTGTTTTTACGACAAAGGGATTTGTTTAATAGATCATGCTGATGATCCTAATTGCCTTCATAGCGGCATGATCTGGGAACAAAAAGAAAATAGTATGAGCGATATCAAAGAAAAGGCTATCAAATTAGCAATAGAGGCCATGAGACCCATCCCAGTATACTCATCATCATGCTATAGCGTAAGTGATAACAGATCGCCGGAGGAAAAGCATGAGGAGGAGATGAGATTTTGTAGGGAGTTTAACGACCTCAGATGTGAGATGCTTATTGATATGGCTAAGAAAATAGAAGAGTATTTATTACAAGATATATAATATGAAGAAAATAATAGGGATAGATTTCGATGGGACATGCGTAGTAGACTCATTCCCTTATGTAGGAGACAATATCGGAGCCGCTAAAGTATTGAGAGAATTGGCTGATAAGAATCTTCTGATATTATATACGGTAAGAGATGGTAAATATCTACAGGATGCCGTAGACTGGTTTAGATACAATCATATTGATCTATATTCGGTAAACTACAATCCTGAGCCAGTATCATCATCACCAAAAGTGTATTGTGATTATTATATAGATGATAGGAATATCGGCACTCCACTTACGGATAAAGGATATGTTGATTGGAATAAGATGTTGGTATTATTAAGACAAAAGAACTTATTATAATTGTTATGAAAATAGAAGAGCTGAAGATGAGGAAGAAAAGATCGTATACGATACTATCTTGATGATCGGGGACGCTTCCGGAAAAGAAGGGTAGTTCTCCGACTCCGATAAGAAGACGGCGGGAAACTTCGGGTGTGAGTATATGGATGTGGATGATTTTGTGTATAAATATAATAACCGATAACGAAAATAAGAAGGATAGGATGATAATCGCCTATCCTTCTATTATTATGTAAATCCATTTTTGGATTACATTAATTATCAATGGTATAACTATTTATTTATACTCATCTTTCTTTCCTTGTTATCAAACATTCCACGCAAAATGCAGTTATCATATATACAATTGTTGATCTTCCCTCAGTAGGGTTTTTACCATTTTGGGTAAAAACTTTATAATCAATATCTTTAGTGAACCTATTATCGCCAGTAAGCGCTCTAATAGCCTTGCCTTTATCAGAATAATCGCAGTGAGGGGCATCATATCGTGAACCGACCATATTTCTCAAAAACGCTCCTTTTTTTTCTTGACAATTCTTCCAGTTTAACAAATCCCTTTAATGTTATCATAACAGTCACGGCCTTAGCCTCCCAATATTCATCACCAGGATCAGATCCATATGTAACTAATCCAGAATTACGAGCGGACTGATATGCCTCTATCCTACCTCTCTCATTCCTAAAAACATATTTTAATTCCTGTAATAACGGATACATGTTCTTAATCCCGATATAATAGCCAAATTGCTCAAAATATTTTGATGATTCACGGATAAGGACACCTTCTCTTGGAATAGACCTTTTAAACATATCAATTACCGGTTCATTCTCCTTTATCGTATCTATAGCCGTATTTAATTCGGCTTGGACAATCTTCTTTTCCTCCTCGACCTTGTTCTTGGCTTCTAGTGCCAACATAGCTTCCTTCTCAGCCTTCACCTTGGCCTCATACTCATCAGCCCATGCCCTTGCGGCTTCCGCTGGATTGGAAAAGTCGGGAATACGCAAATGACTTACTTGATCATTATTCGACTTTTCCAACTTCTTTAATTCTTTTTCTTTCTCGATAAAATACCTTCTAGCTTTCTTCCCTTTATCATTATTCTCTACCATACATAGCTCTTTGGCCATATCCATCAATAGCAGGTAATCAGTCTTTGCAACTACCTGAGTATCAGACTCACCAAAATGGGGGAGTCTGTCATTCAGTAAGTTACCTAAATAATCATATTTTATCAATACAAAGTCCTGATTTTCAATAAAACCGTATTTTGATATACGATCTTTTATCCATGATGTAAAATCTCTTCTTATTTGAAGAAACGCATGAAGAAGCCTGGCGTCTACAACCTTATGATTATTATTATCTACTACCGGTATTAATGTATTTAAATCCATTTCGTTGGATTCGGACGTCAAAATTCCATTACTATTGTTCGTGGAATCATGAAAAAGATCTACATTTGTATTCATAAAATAATTACCTATTCCCATCCGTCCGGGATGGATAGATGGGAATACAAAAATAGCCAATCAAATTGTCTTAAACAATTGACCGGCTATTTTTTTTGTCATACCATATCAGTTATCTTCCCCTGTCAAAGTACCAATTAGCGTCCTCACCGGACTCGTCCTTATCCCTGCCTCCTAAGAAGAATCCCATCGTCATGCCGTTGGTTATCAACCAGTAGTCGGATGTCTGTTTAATATCCCTAGCCGTCTTGATATTATACCATTGCTTACCAAACGAGAACTTCATGAGCTGTCTCCACAACTTACTCTCGCCCTTGTACACACCGGTCTGGACAGTAGCGAACGGGTCCCAGTTCCGGGGATCGGTGAGATCGCCTAACTTCCGGGCCGTAACCAACGGATCTTGCAGCATGTCTATAGCATTAAGCTCCATGAACGGGGATGTCTGGGAAGCGATCTCATTGATCGTCCTGAACCCGATATAGGTAATGAACTGTCCGAACCAGCTATCCTCATTATCCTCCCTATATCCCATCAAAGCCCTTCCTATAGCCATCATCGTGGCGAATACCGCCATATTGATAATAGATCTTTTGATATTAACCTGCTCATAGGGTGTAAGCTTATCATACTCCTCCTTAAGTACGTCATACGCCTCTCCCATACGACCCTCGGACATCGTATTATAGACATTTCCCGCCAATCGCCATAATGTCCTCATATATCCTTCCTCGAACTGGTTGGTCTGGAAATTGAAACCGGCTTTCTTATATGCCCGCTGCACGGCCAATATAAACCATCCACGATGAGGAAGCACCATATTAAGGATCGCGTTCCGGCTAGCCCCCACCCGGTTCTGCTCGTTCAGGGCGCCGTCGCATATCTGCACCATACTCCTGACCCTGCTGGACAATGTAGGTATGTATCGGTCTATAATATCCTTATTAGCTTCGTTTTTAGCCACGATCTTCCCGTCCTTGACATTTACTAAGTTCCATATGGAATAATCCCTTAAACGCTCCCAATCACGTTTAGCTTCATTAGCGGACATATTCCTGTCTTTCATCATCATCTCCTTGAAATTAGAATATGACCAGAACTGACCCTCATACAGGCGGGTGTCATCCATCACCGAGATAATAACCTGCGGGTCCAAAGGCGAGTTCAAAACCTCCATCATCTTAAACGGCAGGTCCCGGAATAAGGTTCTCCAGATCTTGTTGTACGCCGCCGATCGTACACGGTTGCGGACATTAAATACGCCTAGAGCCTCTCCGACGACATATAGCTTGTTGGTACGGTTTATATCCCCGATCTCAGACACGTACGTACTCAACTGCTTCTGGGCTTCCCTATAGGCGTATTTCATGGAATCCTTGCTTATATACTGCCCCACCATACCCTCCAAAAGGAAGTTGGCCTGCCCGGTAAGGGCGCCGGTAGCCGCCACGAACGGGGAGAAGCCTATGTTGAATTTGGATACGAATTTGGTAAACATAAGAGCCAGCTTATTAAGATCGACCTTATAATTGCCTATATTCCATTCAGCCCGCTTATTGTTTATCCTAACGTCATAGATACTGGCGTTAACCCAGTCCTGAAACATTCTATAGGCGTGAGTGACCTCCGGGTTCTTACCTCCGTCGTATTGTATCTCAAGCATCTTATTCCTATATCCCATAACATCATCCAAGGCCGCCCTCTTATACTTGTAAGAGGTCGCTTGTAAGGATAACATGGAATAGGAGTAGGCGAAGTCATGGGACACGTCATCGGCGTTCTCCAACTTACTAAGATAGTATTTGGGGATCATACGATATTTGTTATCGTTCTCATCAATCCCTCCTAGGTCTTGCCCCTGACCATGTATAGGGTCATCCAGCCTCTCGCCAACGATATCACGTACGGCGTTGCCGATGGCCGCCTTCGGGTCAACCCCGGCCTGCACCATCCTCTCCACGCCGCCCTTGGATATCTGTGGTATTTGGTAGATGTTCCGGAATCGCTCATCATAATCCTCCATAGCCTTACGGCTTATGTTAAGCAGCTCCTTCCTCATCTCCCACTTATCCTTATTGATCGTAGCTTCCTCCCCCTCGTTGGTAATACCGTATTTCTTGAAGAAAGCCTCGTTCTTGTACTTATCGAACCTAGGCGTATGATATCCATAACCCAGATCGGGATTATAATTAGGATTACGGAAAGAACTCTCGGCGTCAGCCTCATCAAGCCACTGGTTATTGATCGTCAGATCGATCATATTAATATCGAACCCGAAACGGGATACGCTCTCTTCCTTTGATATACCATTTCCCATGGCATCAAAGAACTCGGATACCTTATACGTACCGTTATTTATCTTCCTAACGAAATCAGAATATCCCTTGGGAGAGTATCTCCTCATATAAGGATACAGCCGGGTCCTGGCGTACTCGACAAGGATCTTATCAGTCTTACCCATCGCTATGTCGTTAGCTAGCTTATTATTGAAGTCAGGACCGTATTTCCTTCTCAAAAACGATACCTCCACGGCCGTCCATGACGGGTTCTTCCGAGACAACTTGGCGGCCATCCTATCCACCTGACTCCGGGAGCGGGCAGACATATGTTCCTTGGCGAATTTAATCTCATCCATACCCTTGTCGTATGCCATGGCATCCCTTAAAGCGTTACGGTAAGAATCCGTGACACCACTCTCCACCGTATCGGGCATATCCATCTCAATAGCCTCAGCGGAAGCGGCGGCGTTAATAACGCTCTTAGCCTCAGCCAGACGATCATATAACTCGTTTATCTTTCTTAATGAGGCGGATCCACGTAACCTATCGAAATCATATTCCCCGTATCTCGTGCTATCCCGGTACTGGATAAGCAAAGGCCTTAGCTGGTCATTGATCTCGTTTATTGTCGCCATCGCCTCCTCTACCTTCTCTATTCTTGATGATGATACAGATTGCTCCGTGATCTTATCAACAAGATTCTCGTAATAATCACCCTCCTCGGATCCCCACATATCCTTGGAGAAGCCAAGATGACCGCCAGCTAGCAGGAACTCAAACGCCGCCTTGCCGCCCTCGGACCGCTCTATCCCACGAAGTATCTCCTTGAACTCGGCGGAAGCCTTACGACCCTCGTTGGTATTCCCGAACTCCTCGGCCCATGCCTCGTCCCAGGCCTTGATCTCCTCGGACATCATCAGAGCCTCTGATCCCTCTTCCTTTGGTGTCCCATCGGAATACCACTCGCTCTTAGCTATAGCCCTGTCACGTAAAATATCCAGATAAGATCTCCAAGCTATAGGATCGGATTGAAACGCCTTCCAATCGACCTTCCCGTTCCTCACGAACTTATCCATAGCCACATACCGGCTCCTGCGGATACGGGTCATGAAATCGGACGTGGCTTGCGATACCCTACGACCCAGTCTTTCCTCGACCTTCTTATTAACTTTCTCGATCTTATCGTAATAAGCCTGCACCATAGGTTTCTCTCGGTTCTCATCCAACCACCTATTTATCGCGTCGAGATATCGTTGCTGATCCTCGAACGTCATGTCCGAGATATCAAAATTCTGGATGGTAGGTTTGAATACATGATATACCTCCTTCGTAATAGGCTTATCCCCGTCATATTCTACTATGTCGTCACGGGTCTTCACCTTAAGGCCTCTATCGGATAGAAGAAGATAGATAAGTTGTTTCTCGGTCTTACCCATGACATTTTTAAGATCATATATATCGATAATAGCCTTAGCCTGCTCGGTCCTGTATAGTAAATCGTATTTGGCGAAATCACGGGACGAGTCAAGGTAATCAGAGTTCTTACCGTTTATCTTCTGTATAAGATCCTCATTATCCTTTATCCCCCATCCACGCTCTTTCATCATCTTGGTCATCTTATTGATATTAGCCACGCCCTCAACATGAGCATCGTTATAAGCCTTGGCAAGACGTTGCCCTAACATGCCTAAGATAGCGTTCCCGCTATGTTCTAACGTCCCGAAAAACCGAGACATAACATTGATATCCTTATGGATGTTATTTATCAACTTCTTTATCCCATCCCAGAATCTTTCCGGAATGTTAAACATCCGGAGCTGTCCATCCAGCCAATCCTCGTTACGATCACTACGGAGGGCGTTTATATCGGACATGGATGTCTCCGCCATCCGTAATATATCATCCATATCCTCTACCATGCCAACCTTATTGCTGCCATAATAATCAGCCGCCTGATTATTGACGAATCCACGAAGGTTCCTGATCAGAGGAACTATCTCCCCATATACGTTATCGATAACCTGTATCGTCTCATAATCCAATCCTTTTCCGCTCTTACGTAGGCTACTGGCGACAGTGACCAAATACTCCACCTCAGCCTTGGCGGTCGCTATGACGCTCTTGGTGGATAATAGGTTGTTATTCTTATTTAGCTCACCCCCGACTTGTCTTACCTTCTCGCCTATATCACGTAGAAGGGAGATGCTTTCCCCGATCCTCTGGCTCTGGCTTGACCTCATCCTCTGTAACCTAGTGTATAGCCTCTCCAATGACCTCCCGTTCTTAATCAACTTATTAGCCACGTCAACATCCGATAATGAGTACATGAGATGGTCACTATCCTTTAACAGAAGCACGTCAAATGCGCTTGGATCATCAGCTAACGCCGACTCCTTTATCCTATCAAGAACCTTATTCAAGTCTGATCTTTGAGTAGAGAAGAAATTCCGTATAGCCCGGATTATCCTGCCAAACAAGGAGAGCTGGGCGTCCTCGGACGAGGCCAGATCCTCCACCGCCTGTTCCATGCCCGGTACGAACCGCTGGGCCAGCGTCTTACCTAGGATCTCCCGCTTCACCATCCGGTCTAGCTCCTCTCCTTGGTACTCCTTCCCATATACCTCATAATAACGACCAGCGAATTGGTTCCATAATGAAGTTCCCTCGACAGAATCAAGTATCTCGTCAATCTCCTGCTGGTTACGATAAGTATCGATCAAGAAGTGAGCCACCTCCTCATTAAGATCCTCTACCGTAGCCCCCTCAGCCAATGCTATCACGCCATTAGCCATATCGGATAACGCCCTAGCGGAAGGATCTACGCCATTACGCATCTTATACTTGTCCATATATTCGGACATACCCATCACACGGATACCTAATGTGGATAAGATGTTGGTTATATCGGTCCTATTTTGAAGATCTTCCGCCTTCTCGTTCTCAATAACGCCACGGACATTACTCCCATATAAGGCGTTATCCTCCATCATCAACGATAGCGCTAGCTCCATGAACCCATCATACCTGTTATTAAGTTCCTCGAACCGCCCTTGCCTTAACATGCCTTTAATCTCAGACCTGCTTACCGTTACCTTCTCCCCTGATCTGGTGATAAGATCAAGATCATTACTCACCTCCGTATCAAAACCTATAGAACCCAATACGTTCATCTCAGAGGACTGACTTCCAAATCTATTCCTGAGGCTGGATAAGGCATTCATAGCGTTATAGATCTTAAGACCATCAGAATTGCCGGCTCCGGTGAGATAATACCTGTCCCCCAACCTTATACGCTCACCGCTTAACATACCTTTCTTGATAAGGTAATTGACAAACCCTCCACGGGTGCTTATATTAGAGTCTGAGCTAATACCAAGGATTGGGATGAATGACTCGCTGTTATTAAGGGTTATGGAGGAAGAGCCAAAGGAGATGTCCGTCGCTCCGGTAGGGATGTCGCTCTCCTCGACACTGCCGGCCAAGAACCCGGCCTCGACCCGCCCGCCGGACGAGCCTTTTATGGCGTTGGCGTAAGTATCATATACCTTGCCATCATCCGATCTAAAGAACAGGCGAGGCTCACCGGAATCATATACCAATATTGAAGATGGAGGCGTATAATTCTCGATATCATTTAAAGACAAGACATTACCAGAAAATATGATCTCACCATCTATATTTCCACCCTTCACCCTGATATTAGGTCGTTGCCCGGTAAAAGCGCTTCCCACGGCCTTCCATAACATACGGGCTGTCTCCTTAATATCTATATTCTCCCTGATAGCCCTTATATCATCCCATGACGCCTCTTTCAGTATCGTATCGCCAATATTATCCTCGTTTATGGAATCCAGATCCACCTCCTGTACCGTGGACGTATCTACCACAGCCATATCATTGACATCACCTACCTCTCCGGGAGTAAGATAAGCCACGACATTGTCGCTATTCCCAAGGCTTCTGGCCAACACCGGGGCATCCATATCGCTTATGGCGGACAAGACCTTGGCTGACATAAGTTGCCCCCACTCGCTGGCGCTAAGTCTGGCGCTTATGGATCTGGCCGCCCCCTTGTTCCTTGGAACGGATCTCGTCCAGTCTCCGAACTTAGACCTGAACTTATCGTTATAAATAGTCATATAAGCCTCAGCGGCCTTATTAAGGTCACTTACGGCGGCTATACCCGCTATCTTATCGAACAAGGTGGATACCTCGCCGGAAGGGGTCAAGACACGGGTTATCTTACCTTCCTTATTCCTTTTAATTACGCAACTCGACATAACTTCATGTTTTTGACAAAGATAAACAAAAAGCCCCCACAAATAAGCGGAGGCTGATATTCTTGTGTTCCTTATATAATTTATGGCTTAATCCGTATTCTTACTATTGATGAACTCGCTAACACAATCACCAGCGAAGCCGGCTATATACGCTGCGTGTTCATCCTCTCCAACCTTAAAACCAAGAGACATATTGCAAAACTGACATACGCTCATTGCTATATGGAATGACTCGTGACATATATTTCTCATTATTAAATCATCGTCGCTCGAAAAATCCCAAAGTATGGCGAATTTATCGTCATCATCCCTATCCCTTACCAAATTTGCGAAAGACGCCTCCTTGTCCATATCATCCTCATCCTCCTTATAAGGTCTATAGAGAACGACATCTCCAGCCTTAGCGGCTAACATAACAATACCATGAACGTCTTTTTTGATCATGCCGATTTTACCTTCATAACCATGATTCTTGATCAGATTAATGTGTTTTCTTATATCCATATACATAAAAACATGGGATACATATCCCATCACAGATACATATCCCATTATATAAATTAGCGACGAAAGGCATGGTGATGGACATGCGCCACAAATGTAATTACAAAATTCGTAAAAACAAAATATCAAGGACAATCACCCGTGCATTTGCATGGAACATCGCTTTTCAAAACCCCATACACCCGATTGTCGCTAGTCAGCCACCGTTTACCGTCGCTTGTGATATAAGCCTGCCTACATCCCTCCTGATTCACCGTAAGCGTCTTCTTAACGCCTTTGGGGGTTGTTATCTCCAACTCAAGGGTACGGTCAAGACCTTTGTTCATCACCGAGTCAAAAGAAACAGCGGCGTTGCCGGTCCCGGACCCCGGGCTGATGGTCAGAGGCTGGTCCGTTACCTCACCTACCCCGTCTTTCCAATTAATATTCAAATCATTAGCCATATATATATCGTTTTTTCGTTCTATTGCAAAGATAGTAAAATAAATAAACCCCAACCGGCTTAAGTCGATCGGGGTCTGAGTAAACGAAAAGAAACTGATTATCGTCCCATCATTCTCAATACGGTTCTGGAGGCTGCTTGCGCCCAAGTCCAGCTGTCGTTAGATGTTACGTTAACCGTCTGTTGAGTACCATTTACATCCAAGTTAATAATCTCATTGTCAAGCTCGATAGTAGAGTCTCCAGCGGCTTGAGTTACCGTCACGTTGGCTGTCTGACCACCAGCGGCGGTTACTTTCAATGTAGCCGTCAGTTCATCGATCGTGACGTTGGCCGGTATGTTCGAGATCGTGATGCTCCAAACGAACTCGCCAGCGGCTCCGGGGTCGCCGGCGATAACCGCTCCGTTAGCCGTAGTCTTTCCAGCCGCCGTGTAGTTAGCCGGGAGCTGTAACGTAAGCCCGTTCTCCTTAGCCGACGTGACCGCGAACGTAAGCTTAGTACTGTTAGACTTACCGGTGATGGTAACATTACCACCTGTCTTTTGTACGGAAGCGTTAGGGCTGTCTGATCTTACCGTCTCAGCAGCCGCTGCCTGATTAACTACCAACGCCTTCTTAGCCCCGCCGTTCGTGGTGACTGTAAGGTTGATAGTGCGTTGAAGACGACCGGTGTGTTTCTCACCGGAGAAATTAACCGCCTGATCTCCTGATCCTGATACCGGGTCGACGGTTACGAAACCAAATTTTTGTGAAGTCATAATCTATTTATTTATAAATGTCATTTTATTATGCCAAAAATAACTTGTATCATATCACAAGCCAAATATAGGGGGGGGTAGATACGACTAGCCCTGTACAACCTCAACATACAACCCTACTAAGTCCTTTAAATTATGACTAAGAGGAGTTCCACTATCCCTTGTGCATTTATACACGTCAGCGTTCTGAATGTAATATTTATCCTTAAATATCTCCATAGGAGGGAAATAAGGGATAGGATCACCTATAGTCCCGGCATGCTCCTTGTCAACAACCTTATATAAGGAGGCCGTACTGAGTCCAGGCTCCCATTCTGACGATAACGTATGAGGCTGGATAACCTCGTAAAGGATATCCGTATCCTCCTTAACTACCCTAAGACAAAATCCGGTATCCACGGATAGCCCGAACTCCGCTCCTTCTTGTCCCCATATAGGAAATAGGACCTTAACATTCAATTTCTCGTTGGATGATAAGGATAAAGATTTGTCATTAACCAACATCCTAGAAAACTCGACAGCTACTTTTTGAGGATCGAGAGCATCCTTCTCCTTCGCCTGTTGCTGGATGTACGCCGTGGTAACACTTACCTTATCAGGATAGCCGGACTGAACATCGACAGCTCTCACCTGTTCTACGGTAGTGGCTATACTGATCTGCTTTTGCTTGTCCCCTAACGCCGTTGTCAGATCGTTATCGTACTTATCCATCATCCCGATCAAGATCTTGCCTTCCGTCATATCGAACTCCAGACCCATAATCGTTATCTTACCGACTATAGCCCCATCAGCCAAAGCGCTACGTCTGTCATATTCAGGAATATAAATATCTTGATCATCCAAGAAAAACTCATGGAGATTTTCAGTCTCATAAGATCTCAGCTCCTCATATTTAGCCGATTTCTCCTCGTTAAGAATCCTCGACTCATCTAGCCTAGCTTCAATGATCTCCTTAACCGTGGCTTTAGGATTAGCTTCCTTGAACGCCAATTGCTCCTCGCCAAGCTCTATCCATGGGGCAGGATTCCCATTAATGTAATCATCATAACTATTGCCCTTGGCATAATTATCATCAAGAGGCTCATCTTGAACCAGTGTATTGGGATATATCTCCCTATTTATATAAGTGTAAATCATAGCTTATTAATCTTGTTCTTTAACAGCGATGCTATACTTGCCTGAAGCGTAACACCAGATATTTATCTCGAAAGGTTTGTTGGCTGTAGTGGTTATAGAAGTACCACTCATGCTTACATAAGCTCCAGAGTTTGGTATGGCTTGTGTAAACACTGCCGATGGGACGCACCTGATCATCAGCTCCTCTCCTATCTGCATGCCTGAAGCCACGGATAGGGTGGTAGCTGCTGATAGCGTGGCCGTGATGCTTCTTTTGGAGATAGGTAGGTTCGCCAATGTCGTGACCGTATTAACTCCTATAAACCTGTTCATGGTCTTCTTATCAGCCGCCGCCATCAATCCGTTAGTGGATTCGTTGGCCACCGCGTATGTCGTGTTAGGAGGGGTAGCCCATGTGCCATCTCCACGCATGAAACTAGAGGTGCTGCCATTAAGCTGTCTCAATAAGCCGTTGGCGGTAGTGGAGGCCAACCCGTACGTTGTGTTGGTAGGCACGACCCATGTTCCATCGCCACGGAGGAAGGATGTCTGTTTGCCCGCAGCGGGAGCCGGGACCAATCCCGCAGCACCAGCCTCTGAAGCGGTAGCTGCCTTCATATTAGCGTAAGTGGTATTAGTGTCTTTATAATAAGGAACACCACTGATAATAGGACAGGCGGTATAACCAGAAGCGCTAGTTACCGTACTCCCGTTCTTTACCAGACCTGTGGACCCATTAGCTCCCACGACACTATACGTCGTATTAGTGTCTGTCCAAGGCACGTTAACGAACATCTTTCCGCTACCGTCAAGAGCAACGGGATAGTTCTTGCCATTGGCAGAGTATCCAATCTTAACAAGACCTAGATTATCGCTCGTGGCTTGAGCATAAGTCGTGTTATTATCAGTCCAAGGGACATTCACATACATCTTCCCATTAGAGTCCAAGGATACGGCGTAGTTCTTCCCACTAGAGGAATAACCGATCTTAACCAATCCTAAAGTATCAGCCGTGGCCTGATTATAGGTCGTATTATTATCTGTCCATGGGACATTAACAAAAGCGTTACCAGAAGCGTCAACCTGTAACTTATAGTTCTTGCCAGAAGTCGTGTATCCTACCTTTACGCCACCTAAGGTGGAGGCCGCCGCCGTAGGTGGAGCGAAGGTGCTAGGTTTGCCGGTCACCCCAGACCATGGGACAGAGGAAGCGGAGCTAGCCGTATATGGCTCATACCCATCCTCACTGTTCAATTTAGACTCGTCTTTTATCAAATACATCTTACCAGTAGACGTGACCTTTACCGTATCACCGCTTTGGACGGTAGCGGTAGTAAGCTTGAATCTGGCCGTATCATCAGTTACCACGATCAATCTCTCTAAGGCCGCCTTAGGCAACCTATCTATATCGATAGTACCGGACGTGATCTTAGATGCGTCGAAGTTCGCCAATGTCGTGGAGATAGTAATATTACTCCCGAAGTCGGAGGATACGCTACCGGTCACGGCACCGGACAGCACTATAGTCCTAGCCGCCTGTAATTTCGTGGCGGTAGGGGCGTTATCCGTCTTAAGAGCATATTTGGAAAGATCAATATCATTAGCCTTATCCAAAAGCTGCTCTATCTGCTTGCCATTGTATTTACCTTGAAAATCTGCCATATCATAATTATTTTTGCTCAAATATAACTATATACATAAACACCAAGAAATCGAGGGGGGGGGTAGATGCGGGCAGGTGTTAAAAGCTACCGTCCCCATGCAGGAACCCGGTACGGAATATAATAACCCTGTCTTTAAGTTTTTGGACAGACTCCCATTCCCATTCACCCTCACAAGGCTTAATGACATACTTATTCCCCCATGTCTTAAATCTCCTCTCTATAACGAACATCTCCGAGTCTTTCAAGACATGGAAGATACTCCCTACAGGGAAGTACTTATCCGTCCTTAATATAACACGATGATACTTCTCGTCATATTCAGGATCACCCACGATATGTGCTTTATAAAACTGGAAATCGTTTAACGTTTGATCCACAGGCTCTATCCAGTAATACCCCTTACCCATTGCTGTTTGCGATTTAATAATTATATTTGCAAAAAGTAGTAACTCATAAGGTTTTTAGGTAATTTTCAACCAAGGGGAAAGGGTGTCCGTGAGGATATCCTTTTTTCATTCCCGCCCGCCCTACCTATAAACAAAAGATCTACCTCGAACAAATGTAATCATAATAAAGTTGCGGGCAAAAAGAAACCCCATCGGTATTCTATCGCCGACGGGGTTCTTCCAACGTTGTATCAAATCATATCATCTCACTCCATTTGATTGTGTCACCGACGAAGCACCGCACCGCCAGATACCTTACGAACGCCGTCCCTTCCGGAGCGTCAGGGTCTTCCAGATAAGCCAAGACAGCCTTGACTATTTTCTGGTCGCAGTCCAATACCTTAGGAAAGTAGTCGCTATAGAACATAGCGAACAGATATTGGATATCTCCCCAAGTGGCGTTATCAGGTTTCTTGGCCCCGCATTTATCGAACATCTGCTTAGCATCCTCCATCGTCCATCTTCTCTTGGATCCGTCGGCGTTAAGCATCTTATCAGCGGCCTCCCTAGCCAACTCCTTGGAAAAGTGATATCCATGGGTGTCTATATACCGCTTATAATCCGGGTCGTCAGCGTCCGCTCCTCAGTAGTAACGACTCCTACGTCCCCTGCACATATACGGTTCGGTACCTTCGTACTCGTCACGGATGCCACGTTCACCGAACCATCCCCTGCGATACATCTCATCCTCTCGTTCATGGAGTCTCTCACGTTTCTCAAGCTCACGCTCATCACGTTCCAGCTCCCTCTCGCGCCTTTCGAGATCACGCTCACGGCGTTCTAGCTCATCCATCCTACCGTCATGCTCCTTGCCATAATGGTCATATATTCCACCACCATAACCCATGTAAGTCCCATCTGAACGTCTGCTACGTCCACGGCCGCCTCTGCGATCATAGATCTCATCATCATATTCCTCTTGGCCGTTGCCTAAATCTATAACTCTCATATTAACCTAATTTTTTAATTAACAACTCTTTTAGCTCATCGAAAGAGGATCCCATCCTATCGACTTTCTCCTCAAGATTCTTAATCTTTCGGTCTTGATCCTTAGTCTGCTTAAAAGCCGGATTGATTTCCTCAAGGATCGAATCACAAGCCTCTAGCGTTCTCCTATGCTTATCGATACTATCGAGAATATCGGAGCTAGTTCTCTTAGCGGCGTTAAGCTGGTTCATGATCGGATCGACCGAGCAGGCCAAAGTTATGTTATTGGACATAGCGACATCCCTACCCTCCGGGACGACGTAGGTCATGGAGGATCCGTTTATCTCCACGGTAAGGTCTATCACCCTATCCTGTAGTTGCTGATATTGCCCCATCTGACCCATCTGGGGTTGCTGAAACCTAGGCTCGGACACGTTAACCACATTCCCCATCCTGAACACCGGAATATCGGACGTATCCAGCGTATATACTTGAAATCCTTTCTTTAAGTCTCTAAACATATCTCGATTTTTAAGCGGGAGGGGAATACCCTCCCATTAGACATCCAATCTAACCTATTACTCGTCAACATCCGTTTCCGAAGCTGACGCAGCGGTTGTAGGCACACAGCAATCCATGAGCCTCAATACACCCCTTACCTTGTTGAAATAAACAAGGCGTTCGGTGTTGTTAACCATAGCCGCTCCGGTCACAGCCACGTTGATCGGATTCACCACAGCCACACCAGTTACCGGGCAGCATGTGTCATCGCCTACCGTGGATACAGTACTGTTCGCCGGGACAGCTATCTGCACTGGCAGCGCCTCGCCTGTCGTCGGAACCACCTGCCGGATTTTCAACAGCAGAAGGCCCTCGCATGGCAAGGACAGCCATACCCTTGGGTTGATGCCGAAGACGGTGTTGGCAGTAGTCACTACCACGTTCTTCGTGACCAACTCATAAAGAGGCCCTATTTTAGAAACATAAGCCATAATAGCCTCCTTCCTTTATAGAGTTAGATAGCGGCGTTTCCGTTGTTGCAGCATCCATTGTTGCACCCACATCCGCAATTACCTCCATAAAATGCCTGACCCCATCCATAAGTCTGGTAAGGAGAGCATGAAGGATAAGCCGGCACAGGAGTAGGTCTCAACTGGCTGATTAAATTCTGAGTTTGTTGCTGAGTTAATGCTGATGCCTGATAAGCGGCTCTTTCATCACGCAAGGCGTCGATCGTATGCTGCATTTCCCTCATCTCCAATTGACAGAATTTATCATTGATCATAACATTCTGTGCATCCAGTTTTGCGGATAAGATATTGAACTGACTCGTTGCTTGCTCACGATTGTTTGTCAATCCCTGATTAATAGTGTTCTGAAGCGTGTTAGTCTGATTCAATGTCTCAAGACGATTCTCATAACCTTGATTACTGATCATCTGCTGCGTAGCGCACGCGTTTTGGTTGATCAACGAACTCAAATTGCAGCAGCAGGAGCTAATCTGGTTACCGATCTCACATCCTTGTTGCTGTACGGCGTTAATAACGGCCTGAGAAGTCATACCTACCTGACCGGCCACCCTATCAATAGCGCCTTGTACGTTACAGATAGCGTTTTGTAATTGAGAGGTAGAACAGTTAAGGGCGTTAGAGATCTGGTCGATAGCGCTTCTGTTACCTTGGATAGCCTGCATCAGTAACTCACGACCATAGTCGTTGTTCAATTGAGCCGGAAGACCGTTAGCGCAACAATCATTTCCATTGCCACCAAAACCATTTCCAAAACCACGTCCGCCCCACAACCAGAACAGGACGATGATCCATAACCACCAGCCGTTGGCTCCTCCGAACTGGTCTTGGTTGTTACGGCCGTTCATCAACGCCGCAACTAAATTCGGGTCCATCTTATTTCCACCCAAAAGGCTGGTGAACATACCCGGAATCATAGATAATAAACCGTTAGCGGCGCTACCGCTCCCGGAACCCATGCCGTCTAACAGCACGATTTTGTCTCCACTTGTACCCATGTCTATTTATTTTTGAATTAATAATAACCCCACCTGATGGCGGGCGTTACAAAGTTCAAAAATTAATAATCCTAGGATCGTGATATATGTCACCATCAAGGCACGTCATGTCATGCAATTGGTATTAATAAGAACCGGTACAAGACAAAAAATCCGGAACATATCACTACGGCCCGGATTCATGCAAATCTATAAAATCCAATGTTTCAATGCTCGAAAGAAAACGTCTCACGACGCCAAAGAGAGATTAACTACACGAAAAATCTCGCATCAACTTATTTGTATTAGCAGTGTATTCATTAATTATCTTACTGGATGAGGGATTATCCTCTACCCTTGATAGACGGTTATCGTCACTTCTTACCGTAACGTCACCTATCTTTCGTACCATACTATCCTGATATGATGATGGGTCCGAATATATAAAATTATCCACGAAGCTATATATCCCGCCATTAACCGTCTCACCTACCTTCTCATATAAACCGGATTGAAATGACACGAAATCATCATACCTTCCACGAGCCAAAAACAAGCCGTCCGGTCTCGCCTCGACACCGCCGTTGACCTCCCGGAGCAGACCCGGATTCCTTTGGTATAGATATCGATAAAAACCGACATCCATCATCCTGTCCTGTCTATCCAGATAGAAAAGATCCCTCATGCTGCTGTCGCTGGACTCGATAGCCACGTCAAACAGAAGATCCCTTACCTGACCTTCCGGCAGCGACATCTCTATGTTTTTTAACGTACCTCTGTCATGGTGGTTCAAAGATACGTTATAAAATCCATTAAAATCAAGGAAACGCAAGACATTATTATATAAATCCGATTTTTTTAACCTTTCCTTGATCTGGATTTTCCTCAACGAGATACAGGATTTGATAAAATCCCGATCCTTCCCCTGTCTAGCCTCGTATCTCCTGAACTCCCGATCAATATCGACATCATCCACCTTAGAGGTAACGGGATGTTGATATATCAATCTGGCAAGGATCATACTCTCCGTATTGGAGGATGAGATGTTATCCATAACCAACTTCTTGATATTATCCTTGACCACGCCAATATCAGATCGAGAAGCCCCATGGGGAACCACGCCTGTAGGTAAGTACGAGGGCTGGGCTATCCCGATATCAGCCAGCACCTCATAGGCCTGATCGGTGTCGGTTATCGGGGTCGTGTTATGGTATATATTTCTACCTACATACAACATGTTCCTGTCATACATATCGGAAGGAGATGTTTTCCCGGACCTTACATACACCATCCTATCCCCGGTAAAGTAAGTATCCTGAACCTCATATATCGGATTCCCTTTCCCTGTTATCCTATCAAGATCGGAAATAAAGTCATCATATACCGGATCACCATTCTGTATAGAAGATAACATGACATCCAACGATGCCATAAGGTCACGGATATCCTCCGGCCTAGATATAACCATCTCATCGCTAATCGCCTCGCTTATATCAACGCCCATATCGGAAAGATCCATGGCTATGTCATATAGACGTCCGGCAACATCCTTGATGTCCTTAAAATCGTCCATATTGATCATTTCCCCAACCTTATCCCTTAGACCTTTCATGTCCTTAGGCATACTGATATACGGTATGGTGCTATTGGAATATGAGTCGGTAATCGTATTCCCATCCTGATCCCTGACCTCCATACGGGTCATATTACGATATGTGTCATACATCCGATCGGCGTAATCCTGATCCTCCTGATACCGGAGCGCCAAGGAAGGGTATGGGACTGAGGCGAAAGCCTGATCGAACTCCCGGCGGTCACTGATACCGCCTACCGCCCTCATGATCGTATCCCTTACCTCTATTGGATTCAAGACCCTTCTCTTCCCTAACGAGTCATATGTATCCTCATATATCATATAATCATCACCAAGACCTGACTCGGAGGATAGGAAATACATATCCTTCTCATTAAGATCCCCGTCAGACATAAAATCGACAATCCTCCTCATCATATCCCTTACCCGCTCATACGCTGATCTGTTGGTCATGATATTATCAATCTCATCAGCGTCATACATCCCAGATCGCTCAAGATTGTATCTATTGAGGAATATATCACCGCCTGAAAGGAAATTAGATACGATCATATCATTAAGATCATTGATATTATCGACGCCCAAGGAAGTAAGGGTGTTATTGATATCCTTAACCTCATCAGCCATAAAATTACCGGCTACATAGTTCTTTCGCTTGATAAATGACATGACATCATCATACCTAGGCTCCCCATTGCTATCTAAGTCGTATTCTGATGGCATGGACATCCAATCGCCAAAGAAAGACACGAAGTCGGGGGAGTAGGCCGTACCCCAGACCGATAAGGCCTGCTTCTGGTCGCCAAGCACCTCCATCGCCCTTTGGTATAATCCGGATGGTTGGTTGTTAGGGGCAAGGACATTATCTACCCCACCCTCCTTATTTTTTATAACATAACAAGATCTTCCCATTGCTAAATCGTTTTGTTACAAAGATAAACAAAATCCCGCCTACTCTCACGAGCGGACGGGAGCCAAATAACAATAATAACAAACCTTATGTTTACTCTGAAAAAGTACAAATCATTTTGCCGATCCTCACGGACAAACAAAAACTAAATCCTAAATAACAAAAAAAATGGAATTTATCGTTTAGCGAAAATATCTTTATCTGATCTACCGAGAACCTTACCTTTTAGCTCCAAGAACCTAGGCATCCACTCCCTAGATATCTTAGATACGATCCACTGGAATCCTTTAGGAGTCACGTAGACAGTGTTAGTTCCATAAAACTCATCGTCATCACGATACCTGTAACGAGCGTAACCACGATCTATCATCCTTTGGGAAAGCAACCACCTCTTACCGGTCTTAGCGAAGAACTTATTATCCTCAAGCAATATTCGGAGATTCTTCTCGGCTATATCATAACCATGAGCCTCTAGCTTTTCCCGAACCTCTCTGATCAACATATCCGTCTCTTGAGCTATCTCGGCTGTCTTAGCAAATTCAACCATAGGAGCCTGTTCTTTGATAATATTATCAGATATCCTTTTGGCTTCCTCTGCCGCTTTCTTCGCCTCAGCCAATGCCTTTTTCTCCTTTTCAGATTTAAGTAACGCCTCTAATGCCTCTATATAATCAGATGGAAGATCGTTTCTGCTTATATCAGAGTTATTCCTATTTATTGATGTATGCCCTTTCAATAGAAGTTCCTTTATCTTGTCTGCACACCATAACTTAAAATCTATACTAAGCCATTGAGCAAAATCTATAGCTATATCTTCATGCAGCCATACTCCACCTCCAAAAGCTGGCATTCCAGTCTTCTTTATAACTAACTGATTTTCAGATTTACCAGTTTTTCTGGTAATTGCCTTAACTAACTCATTAGTAGATACTAACGATAAATAGTCGTTTGTTCTCCTATTAAAGTATTTAGCCATCTCCGTGGCATTAACATAGGTTACATCATCAACCGTTTTAAAAGTTACATCATTACCATTGTAACTAAAAATCTCAGATAATTCACTCATGATATAAAAACAACGAGAGCCATTGGCGTCCGTTATTCCACCAATGACCCTCATCTATCGCCTACGCTTAGGCGAGTTAATATCTTCTTATGGCCCAATAACGGATGGACACCGCAGATATAAGACCTTATTTTTAAACTACAAACAAACAGGAGATATTTTTACAAAAAAATGTAATCAACAATCGCATTCCTCTGTCATATATAAAGCGTAATCATACCCATCCTCCATCATCATCACCACCTTCTTGATATCAGATAAAGTTAGTTTCTTTATCTCCATATTCCTACTATCCATCCTGACGAAAGAGTCCTTGAACTCCTGCTCGGTTATGGCATCCAACCTAAATAGATTGTATTTTATAAGTAACTGGGTTACGTCAAATATCAAGATATTAAGATCAACATCATCTTTCAACTCATTAAGTAGATCGCGCATCATATCCTTAATAGCGTCAGTGTCAAGTTCCAGCTTCTCGGCTTCCCTCATCAACTTCTTAATGATGCCATTGTACTCGATTATGATATTAGCATTATCATCATCGGTAGGCAGAAGAATATCCATCGTACATTCTATACCAACCTTATCACTAAGCCTTTTATTGAACTCAGTCATATAATCGAAAGCCTGATCCCTGCTTAAAGCGTATGTATGGTCAAACAACTGCCTTTGTCTGTTATTGACAAAATAATGACTGGTGTATAACATCATCAAAACCTTCACTCGCTGGATGCGTAGGTCTTGCATGATCTTCCGGTGTAAAAAAGAATCTAATTGCATGGTATAAAGAGTCCCCACCGGGGCCATCACACACCCGACAGGGACCAACTTTTAAATATCTTACTCGTCAGGTGATGGACTGACACCGCAAAGATAAATCAAGATAATTTATTTAGCAAGGATTTTCCGCTTCATTTTCTCCAGATACGACATTCCCGTCGGAAACCAAAGACTTATCCTCGGCTGCTTTCGTAGGCGAGGCGAACTCCGATTGGGAACCGGGCGGGTTGACGAACGGGGTCTCCGTATCCTCGAAGAACGTCTCATCCCTCCTAATACTCATCCTGAACTTAGGGGCTATGAAAGGATCGTTATTAAGATCGATGTTGATCGTAACGTCATTCATCAAAATATCCTCCTTGGTCCTAGAATCGCCTATCCATCCTCTTACATCAGCGGTCATAGGCATCTTACTAGCGGCTTCCTTGACAGCCTTTAACCGTCCCTTGATAACATCCACGTCTCCCGCCAACGGAATCATATATGTCTTGTTATCCAGCCCTGATCTGGCTATAGCGTTGTTAAGATCCATTATATCATCAATACTTACTCCACCACCTAGACCCTCTATAATTCTGTCAGCCATCGATCCGATCATAGATGAGAATGATGATGTATCCTGATTTTTCAATCTTACGGGGTACAGGTAATTTCTTCCATTTCCTGTCTTTATAGCTACTACCGGGATACGTGAATTTTTATAATCACCATACTTATCCCTGACGATAGCCGTACAGAACGGGAATATATTATACTTAATATCATCCCTCATCGTAACCTCCCCGTTCTCTATATATCCTACACTCTCGACCTTACCAACCGTCTCGTTGGTAAAGTCATTCTCGGATACCATCAACGTCCCATTATCATCACTTACGCTAAAATTAGGTCTTCCCGGCAAAACACTGGTGACTGTGCCTACGAACGGTATATCAATCTCGCCAGCGACAGATCCTACATTATCCCTATACAACTCAAAGGCCATACTCCTTAAATCAGCGTTACTCCCTTTTGAGTCTGGATCATTGGCTTTTAGCACCGAGACAAAATTACCGTCACCATCCACGATCTTAATAACCATATTATTAACCAAATCACTACGGGCAGACTTGGTCTCGTCAGAATTAGGATCAACGGCATAAAGGCTATTGTATTTATCATACAATTCCTTGGTATAAGGATCTAACATATCTACCTTGAACCTCACGATATCGTTCTTACGAAGACTAGCCGCAGCTTCTTGATTTATCGACTCATTATTAGAGCCAAATGCATCTCCTGTATAATAAGGAACAACAGATCCATCCTGCCCCTTGCGATACACCATGAACCAGTTGGAGGTCGATAAGGCGGTCTGCCGCCCCAGTATGACACCGGTAGCGTTCTCGAAAGCCTGAGCGTCATCCTCGCTTATCATCCATCTTGAGTGGTTATTCGACTCTATAACAGTAAATATGTCGGTTCCGTTGGTGAAATCCATCACCCTTCCATTATCAGTATCAGTGGCATCAGATCTTTTAAGCCCAAGACCGTCCATAAACCTGTCAAGTCTCATCCCTCCTACCTCATAATACATGACTCCGCCAATCTCTCTCTTCTGGGCCATCAACACTACCGGATTCTGGGCGGCATTGGCCTCCGTCCTGCCGGTGGATGTTCCGGGTTCGCTCTCCGTGAGAACATCACCCATAGGTATAGACTTATCGTAATCCTTGACAACCATACTTCCATTATCATACAGCCTCATCCATTCCACGAACTGGAGAAGAGGTTCATCAGAATAGTTATTGATAATATCAATAGCCTCATTAAGTTTATCCTGATCAACTTCATTCCCGTTGTCAATATCATTCATAAGATCATTATAAGTCTGTATAGCCTCCTTAACCTGATCCTGATCAAGACCATTAATGTTCATATCTATGATATCATCAATAGTATCCCTGATGTTATTTAAGACGTTATCGTTGGTATTTAACCTATCTATCATTGACCTAATCTTATTAAGCCTAGCTATAGGATTATCGCCAAACCCATTTACAAGATCATTGATACGATCCTTGTTATTATCATATATCTGCCTCTCCCTAGGAGATAAGATATCCTCATTACCGTTCCATATCTTTATAGCTATATTATTGATTCTATCATCAGAAGGATTTATGATATCCTCATTATCAGGTACATTCTCAACGATACCGCCCTCATCAGCCTTGATATCATTCTCCATAGATCTGGCGATCATATGATTATAGGTCTTGAACATAAATGCCTCGTCCTCTCCTATAAGACCATCTTGATAAGCCTTATCTATGGCCTGATCATTGGCATAAAGGGAGTTGGCATCAGGATCATCGGTATTCCTGAAATCATATTTACTATCATCCTCCTCATAAGTCTTTCCCCATATGTTTGACAAAACCTTCATGAACCCACGTTCCTGCGACCGTATGAATCTCCTATCACGCATACGGCGAAGGGACTCATTTATATTCTTATAAGCCACAAGATTATGACGATACTCGCTAAGTAACGCCATAGCCTCTTTATAATTATCAACCCCACGGATAGATACAGCATTCTCAAAACCAACTATAGTCTCATAAGCCGACATAAGATCGGCGGCACTGATCCTTGATTCATTCCTGTTTAATAACAGCTTAGATATATCTGTCTCTGAGTTAACTAACGTAGCTAATCTCCTCTCCAAAGCAATTCTATCCTCCGTCAATTTAAGAAGTCTATCATTCTCCTTGGCTAACTTGACCTTATCAGACTCAAGAGCTTCTTTAGACGTGATACTCTGCTGAAGCTTCAAAACATTCTTCTCCATCTTCTGTATATCATCTGTAAGCTTCCTGAGTTTCTTAAGATCCCTACTCGAATCAGGATTAAGACGAGAATATATATCTAAAGCGGGGCCTATATCCGTATTGTATATCCTTCCTAACTGATTAGCGATATCATCCAAATTATCCTTAGCCTCAAGACCGTTATAAGCCATGTTAGAGATGTAGGTGTTAAACGATCTATTGGATATACCATCTGTAAGGGAGTCGGCGAACCTATTGGCCATGGTAAAATTATCTACCTTCTTATTAAACTCACTGATAAGGTTGGACTTATACTCATTTACCTGCTCATCTGTCATATTCATATCGGAAGCGATATCGCTATTAGGTATAGATTCGACTACCGTCCTGAAATTCTCCTTGGTATCATCCAGCATCCCCATCTCCGAATCATAACGGAGACGATTGAATACGGCGTCACTAAAATCCTTGTTTATGATCCTACCATCACTCTCGTACGATGTGTCTACGCCAGATAATTGAGCGTTAAGAGCCATACTGCCACGAATAGCACGGACAGCGGCCTCGGTCAAGGCGCCGGCATTGGCGTTGTAGGCCTCCACCATCCCCTCGTTCCGGGACATGTCTTGGCTCCATTCCTTTATACCTCCAAAGGTCTTTCCACCCATAACCGATCCGATAATCATACCGATGCCGATCTCCTTCCAGCCTTGACTAGACCCGTATGTTTCCTTGAACCCGTTCTTTATAGCCTCCATATAGCCTATATTCTGCCGGATAGCCATAGGATTGTATCTTGATTCTACCCAATCCTCGGCGGACTTGCTAGCCACTCCCTGAAGACCTTCCTCATAAAGACCTTCTGACACTGGGCGCTTGATAATATTGAACGTATTCCCGGCTATTTTCTGCCATTTCTTTGGCGTTATGGTTCTTAACATACCGTTATCCATCCTCTCAGCCCCTACGCCAAATATATTACGTTTTATAAACTTATCCACGCCAAGATCCATGCCGAACATATCACCGAACATAGCTATATTGGATAATGACAATATGCCGACGTTGGCGGCGAATACAGCATTAGCGGCATTGGCATTGTCAGCCCTGAACTTCATAAGCTCCTCATATGGGACTTCCCTCCCATAAGCGTTACGATAAGATTGCATGAAGTTCTCCTCGGCCTCCATCAACATACTTCTGGCTTCCACTGAAGCTTCCCATGAGGTAGATGTGCCAAGGAAAGCGAGGGTGTCCAGTTCCTTGCCTATCCTCCGTCCCGTACGGGCGGCCCTAAGGTAGACGCCGAACGCTTTCTTGGTATCCGAAGCCGCTTTGCCTATCCTAGCCAAAGCCACACCCGCCCTAGCTCCCGTACGAGCTAAGTTCATCAATCCAGCGCCGGAATATACGGCTGACGATAACATGGCTCCAGCGGTAAAAGCAAGACCGGATAAAAAATCGTTAGACCAGAAATTAGCCGTAGTCATGCTTTGAAGGAAATTCATATCCCGCTCCTCACGATTGTAATAATGAGCAAGACCGTAATCCATCTTCTTGTCCTGATCATCCAACCATCTCGTGAAATCGTTATCAAAAACAGCGTTAAAATTACCTCTGGATACACCGGCGTAAATACCATAAAAAGGCTGGATAACACCACCTAATCCATACAAAGCGGCTTTACCTACAAATTTCCCCAAACCTCTCATCCATTTCTCAGTCCTACCTTGACTCCTAGATAAACGTGTGTCGTTATCTACACCGGGGATATAAGACTCGTATTTAGGTATCCAAGTACCGCTACTAAGTCGATACCTTGAATCCTCCGACGATATCTCCGGACCAGTAAGATTAAACCTGCCCTTATAGCTTTGATCAGAAGCCATATATCCTAATGGGGACATATGTTTCATATCATCATAATAATTTGTCTTAACAGTATTCTTGATCCTCTCCGACAATGACGGTATCTGGGACTTTGATCTCTCGGAAGCGGAATACGGATCCAATACCGGAGGCAGGTCACGATCCGGTATATCATAGGGATCCGTACCAATAGCCTTTATATTATCTACGTTTATGGTAGGATATCTGTACTTCTCGGCAAGATCCTTTCCGTTAGAGGTATTATTATAGATTTCCATTGTTTCCATTATTTCCACTATTTCCGTTATTCCTGTTTCTTATCTCCTGATCAATCATATCAGCTATGGGCGAGATGAAGCTCTCGAAATCATCAGTAGTAGATCTTCCCTCGCTCCTCCAATACACCTCATTCTCCTTGCTAAGTATCTGTTGCCATGCCATGACCAAATAATACTGCGGGCAGAAGTCGATCTTCCTTGCTACCTCATCAGCATAGTTAACGCCATCCAGATCAATTGAATACAACGGGGTATTACCCTCTCTAGCCCCTCCTTTGCTATATATATCAACATTTATCCCAGAAGAACCATTATTATACTTATATCCGGAAGCCCTTAACTCGTACATAGAAGCGTTATCGAACAACACGTCAGTAGCGATCATCATCTGATTCTTCCTGATATTACCGTCATTTATATTCGTAAACATATCTATATAAGGCATCACCGTGTCCTTGGCCCCGCTAGCGTAAGCGAATGGAGCTACCAACAATGACTTAGCCATCTTCCCATAAGCGTTGTTGCTTGAGCTGGCGAAAGATATGGGTACGACACCGGAATCATAGGTCTCGGACGGGATGCTTACATCCTCTTTGTAGAAAGTAAGTCCATTCGCAGCCAGATCAGCCTCGCTTACCTCAACAACAGATCGACCATCACCTCCATTATTGCCAATGATCTGATAATTACCATCACCTATAGGGGATATGGTAAACGTTATCTTCGTATTGGCATTATCCTTATCCTTGGGGATAAAACCGCCACCACGGGTGAACAGGTCACTAATCTTTATATAATCATACTCGGCTTGGCTTTTAGACGGATAATCGCCGGAGAAGATATACTCACGCTCGGCGTACTCATGACGATATTGTCTCAAGTAATCCTCGCCGGCTCGCTTGGCGTCATCAGCCAACCTTCCCAGATCGCCACGACTCCATTTGTGCCTAAACACATCGTATTGTTCTTTCTGCATTTCGTCATACATGGCCTTAGCTACGGCCACATTCCTTTTATTGCCATCAGACAGCCCATCAGTCAGCACCTTTATCATATTACCGTCATCAGAAACATCCATAGGAATAAGAGATAATAAATTAATATCATCCAATGTCAATGACGTACCCATCAAATCATTTATCCTATTCACCAATACAGCCGCCTCTCCAGAATTGACATCCCCTAAAACAATAGGGTTATGGACACCAGGAGTGGCTGCATGAATAAGATCGGTCATTTTAACACTATTACTAAGAATAGAGCTATATGCCGATAATTTAGCCCAATCATTTAATGTTATGTCATTTATCCCATCTATATCAAAAACCTTATCACCATTGCTGTTGATATCTTCAAGATTAAATGTCCCAAATCCGTAACTAACATCTATGCCTGATCCACCAAAAGATTTAGCCTCTTTCTCGACTATAGCGTCAACGCCATCCAAAACAGCGTTCTCCGCCTTATTGAATCCATCATTGATCTTATTATACTTCCCTCTTTGAGTATTTAACCCAAGAAGCTTCAGGTAACTATCCTGACCATTGTAATCAAGCAACTCGTTCCTTGACCCTCCATTGGCCTTGAAATAAGCCATGATAACCTGATCGTTATCCATATCCTTGACCACGTTACTATTCTCAGGATCAGACGCCCATGCGTCGATCTTCCTTCTAGCGTCATCTGACAGTGGCTTAACAAAATTACTCATGCCGGTAGTTACCGCCCTCTCATTGGCTATAAACCCGTTCATGAACTCATCGCTTATATTCACATTTTCAAGATTGGCGCTCTTAGTAACCACGGTAGGACCGGTCGTGTTATCACCTCCGTCACCCCCATTCTCCGACCTACCCAATTTGCTGGCTCTCATCAACGCTGCTTTCTCCATGGCTAGATTATGCCTTTTTGTCTCATTGAACTTAGCTCTCTCCATCATCTGTTGATTGGCCTTGAAATAATAATCATCAACACCCAACGTCTCGTATGAGTTATTATAAGACCATCTCAGCCCGACGCCACGAAGGAACTGCTGCCTCACCATGAACATGCCGGCCCGCTCCGGACTGTAGTTGCTGCCGATAACGCCCTCAGCCTCCTCCACGAAATCATTTTTCTGCTTGGTGATATCCGCCAGCTCTGACTCCAACCTAGCCTTTTTGACCTTATCATTGCCAACGCCCTTTAGCTTTGCCCGTATAGATTCTTCCTTGGCACTAAAATCATCAATATACCCTTTAAGGAAATCAGAGGTACTCTGGACATTGAATAGGTCAGGATTCGTCCTAGCCATATACCTACCCTCTAGTTGCATCTGAGCTTTGCCGTTCTCTGATATGGAAGCCATGGCTATATCCCTGACTTGAGCATAGCTTATTTCATCTATATACATCTCACGCATCTCCCCCGTCCTGTTACCATTGGCATCAATCACCGGCACATTGACTTTCTTTCCCTTATTAAGGGAGATGAAGTTCTTCATCTTCTCATCAACCTCAGCGTGATAATCCGTATAAGGAGTGTAATGAATAGGATTCATCCTTGTACCAACCTGACCATCATTAACCCATTCATAAAACGGCATTAAGGCCACAGCCTCATTTATGGCACGATATTGCTTAGGATTATTAAGCTTCATATCTTCGATCTTCTGAGAGAAAGACCTATACTCCCTAGTACCGGCGATAGCGTTCAATACACGGGTATCTAAAGCCTCTCCAAGACGGGCTTGTATGCTTCTAGCTATACCATCAGAAGCTAGATTGGATTTACGATACACGTTATTCACATCCTGTATCAATCCATTTAACCTATTCTGAAGATATTCCCTATCCTGAGGTTTTATAATGTCAGAATTGATAATATAATCAGCATACTCATTTATAGCCTGCCGATTGGTATCTATCTTCTGCTGCATGTATCCCATACCCTGCATCATGACATCCATGTTGTAGGGTGATACGTACTTACCGTAATTCCTTAATATACTGTATTGTGAAGCCATTATTTATCCCTTTTTGCCTTTAGTTACTTCCTGAGCAGGATATAATCTCCTGTAACTTAATATATCTCCTTGAGGGTCTGCGATCAACTGGCCATTGGGACCAATCTTAACATCCCCAAATATAGATCTTAATGTATTCATGGTCGTAGCCGTGTTCCACTTCTGCTGAATCTCATCATTGACGCTATCGAAATACCTAGCCCAGTTCTCGTCATTTATAGCCAATCCCTGCAATATACGTTGCTGGTAAGCTTGACGTTGGGCTATATTCTTATCGTACGTATTAGCCCATGATTGAGAATTGACATTATCAGCCCAAGTTCTTTGAGCAACATTGCCCTGCTCTACCTCGTTAATATACCTACCTATATTAGAACTCATGATAGCCTGTAGGTTAGATGATAAAGCTCCTCTTTGAGAATCCGGGACATTACCCATCTGATCCAATTGTGATTGGAAAGCACGATTAGCCTCAACCATATACTGATCAGCCGATCTCAACACCGGGTCCACGGTAGGAGCGTAATGTCTTTCCAGACCTTCCGTTGTCACGGCTCCCGGAGTCATCCTGAACACCTCAGGAAAGTCAAGACCACCACCTACTATATTCCTGCCTCCATTGCCGCCGTTCGACTTACCGGCATTTGTGTTGGTCTTAGGGAGTGTATTGGGATCAATCAGCTCAGGCATATCCAGTTTAACATCAGGATTCTCCACATCACCTATATCCATAGGACCGGGAGCCACCTTATGAGGGTCAAGTATAAAATCAAGACCTTCCATTCCCTTCATGGATCTCAATGCCTGCATCTTAAGCATATCCTCGCCAAGTATCTTATTAACGACATCCTTGTTCTTATCAGAGAACAGTTGGCTAAAATGGGTGATACCGGCATCGTTAAGAGCCTTATGCTGTTCCTCTGTAACAACGTCTAGACCGATCATAGGGCGAGATGTGGTAAACAAACCTAATTTATTGTCTCTCATCCTATCATGATATGCGGCTTTCTTGTCTTCCGGGTAATTACCTTGACTATCCTCACCGCCAAAGGAAACGAGCGTCGTGTAATCCCGAAGCGCCTCGGCGTTGGCGATGATCGGGTTCTCAGCCGTAGCCAAGCCCATCCAGCTACTTGTCTGACCGTAGATAGCGTCTTGCAACGCCCTAGCCCTAGTGCCCTCTGAAGCTCCCATATAAGCATCGTAAGCGACCGGATTGAATGTCTTATAATAATTCAACCTCTCATCCGTATTAATACCTCCATAAGAGCCATCAGTTCCTTGGCGCTGATAACCGAAATAGTTAGGATCATTGTTGAACCTATTCTCGATCGGGCGGAAAGTTAATTTACGACCGAACAAAGACGTGCCTCCTATCTCCATCTTCTGGCGAATACCAGCCACTTTCTTAAGCAGCTCTTTCTTAGCCTCAGCTATATCCTCCTCCGTAAGACCGTATTCTTTCATGGATCTGGATATGATGTTATCTATCTCACCACCCTTAGCGAAATACGTATCCTCATCCCTCTTCATCTTCCGGTCTTCCTGCTCCTTGTATATGACATTAGCGAAGTCCGTAAATCTTCCCTCTAAGCCATTAACGGTATCGTTGCTATCATTTATAGCCTTAGATAATACGGAGGCGTTTAAACGCCTTGTATTCTCATCATCTATCTTATCGTTCTTCTTCAACTTCTCTAACGCCTTCTTCTGGTCATCGTAAGCCGATTTAAGACCGATCTTAGCCTTATACCTATCCATTAACGTAGCGTATGTGTCCTTAGGCGTGGCCTTAATCCCATACGTATCCCTAATGTATTTGGCGAAGTCCGGCTCTATGGTGGTATCATCGGTAATAACCTTCGTACCCTGCTCCAAAGAAACAGGCGTTCCCCCATCGGCGTGCTTCTGCCCCATGGCCTCCATCGGCGCCTCCCCGGGCTGCTCCACGTACTCGCCCTTCTCGACCTCCACGTTGGCTTGATCTTCCATCGACTTAGGTAACGGATACAGATACTCACCGGTAAGGCTTCCGCTATCAAACCTATTATTAGGTCCTAGATAAACGCCCCCGCCATCCTTGTACTGCATTTGGGATTGCCTTCTTTGCCTAGCCTCACGTTCCTGAGCTAACCTGATATTGGTACGAGTACCTTTCTCTGACGCTATCCCAGAAACCACGTTACGAGCCAACCCCATGATACCACTAATTCCCGAGGCTATGGTAGTTATCGTATTAGCTGTTTTAGCCCCGGTGGATAAATCGCCATATCCCTCGCTTCTCATACGTCCTATACCACGACCCATCTGAGTGAACCTAGATCCTATATCATCAGCACCATAGTAAGGGATAGTGGTAAAATCAAAAACATCCGTACTACCAGACTTATCAACCTTCTTATTACTGTCAACCAAAGCGCTCAAATCACTTGTATCAATGGTATTAATATCAGGCTGCTGAATATCAAATCCTATCTGGGTAGACGAAACCAAAGGCTCCACTCCAATACCCTGAAGACCAACAACATTACCGGGCATAATAGGGGTGACTTCCCCAGCCTCTTGATATTTAGGTATCTTCCTCTTGATTACATATTTGCCCATATCAAATTAATTTCGTTCTGACACAAAGATAATCTAAAAAAACGGAGACTCACCATTTATATAACGATGAGTCTCTTTAATACTAATATTTTAAAGCCACAACAGGATTACCCCATTTCTTCTTCCATTCATGCCCAAGATAGTCTATAAGCTTATCATAAGTATCCATAAAGCCTCCATCTATAATGCCGGTAATAACATTCTCTACAGCTACTATGTCGTTTAACTGATTCTTTGTGGCCGTATTCCTTATCCCACTCTCATGCTTGTTAAAGACGATAAAATTAATAGCCTTAGCTACCCTTGATATCTTATCAGACAACTGACTCTTGTCGCTAACCAACCTGGCGACGGCCGAACTCATCTTGATATAAGCCTCGCCAGCGGCATTCCTGTCCTCTATGAATCCATCATGCAACCATATTATCACCTTGGCGTATATCTCTGGATCCAATTCCAATGCTACCATAACAAAAAAATACGGATTTACATACCATTTCTGACCCTCCCCCTTTCCTCTTCGGTAAGCCATTCCGTATTTTTTGAGATCGGTTATCTTGTTGATTTTCAATTCATGGTTTTGTACCGTAAGATTTCTTACAGTACATATATCATTAATACTCAGCTCCCTAACAAGAGCTTTCATCTTTTCCTGAAATCCATTAGTAGCAAACAAATGATCAAGCCTTCTAGACTCCAACCCCATAGATTTACGTTTTTCATTCAAGGCTTCCATAACTTCCGTTATGCATACAAACCCGTCCTTGGACATAATAGAAATGTTCCTACCTAATAATTCCCTACTCTCTGATGATAAAATCAAATTACTTTTCATACCTTTACTAAAAGTTTTAAATTAATAAATGCGCCTATCCGCTCGTGATGAGTAGGTAGGCGCACAAATATAAGCAATACTAATATTATTACAAAATATAATAGCCTATATTATAGATAATAAAATCTTGAAATTTTACATATCTCAAATAATTACAAGATGCTAGATCCTTTTTACAAACAGTAATCCTATAGCTTTCACCAGATCGTAGAAGCCGGCACTACTGAACCCAACAGCTACCCCATACAGCAATGCCTCCCACCATTCACTCCCTATAAGCAATGGAGACACCTTTAGAAACCACGCTAATATACAAACCAGCATACCTATGACTACGGCGGATAGGACTTTAGCCCACTTATGGGTGTCAATATACGGCACAACCTTGGCTAACTGCGTAGCTGACATCGTGACGAAAGCCATGATGCCTGTAAAGGTAGTCAGATCAATAGTAATAGGCCCTTCTGATGGGATTACCTCTTGTGCCATCAAAGCGAATGGCGTCAATAACATAGCAAATAAAAACAACAATCTTTTCATATCTAAAACGTTTAATGATTTCACAAATGTAACATTAATTTTGAGATCTACTCATGCCTTTTATGTTAAGGCTTAATCCCGGTATCATATTAAGCACCAACTGCCTTTTCGCCTGTTCCTTACGCATACGCTCAGCCTCCGCTATCTGCGCCTCTGATTGAGGATCATTCTTAATATTATTAGCGATGTCCTCTATAGCTTTCTTGTTGGCGCCGGATTGAGCTAGCATCTTATATAACAGATCTTGACCCTCCTTCTCCCACCAGCTATCTATGGAAGGGTGGGAAGCCAAAGAAGGATTGGCAGGGGCTACCGTCTCAGGGGCAGGCTGCTGACCTCCGTCCCCCATGCCCGAATCCCGCTGCCCGAACTCGTATCTCATTGGCTCGTTCTCCGGGACACCATACCTATCAGAGAACATATCGGCAAACTCAAATCTCTTCTCATTTCTTAAAGTCGATCCAAGAGGCCTGCCATACCCCTGATTCCATGCTACGGTAGCGTCCTTGTAGTTGGTAGCGTTATCAAAATCAGCCTTTGAGTACATATAATAATTATATACATTGCCTTGAGCGTCCTTATCAAAGAACTTGCCTTGATTGATGTAATTCCAACCTAACCCTGGGACCTTGCCTTGATACTCATCCACTAGATAATCCAACTGCTGTGTCAACGTCGGTTTCTTTCCATACCTGCGCTGTAGCTCCTTCTTTCTCGGTCCAAGCCATTGTTGGATGCCAAAATCACCGGCGACTCCTAGGGCTTCGGTGTCCCCTCCGGACTCGGCGGCGATGTTCGACAGGATACCGATCGCTTGTATTTGTGGTATCCCCTTCTTATCCGTCAGATAATCCCATATCTCATCATATACAGCCATTTTGCTATTTTCTGATCTACGAGGATCAATCACATACTTTCCAGAACCATAATCGCTCCCTGTATTTATACGACCTCCTTCAGCCTTGTCCTCCAACTTATTCTTAGACATAATAGCGTTACGAATAAGAGCATCTTTACCACTCTCTGGAGCAGGATTATAATCCTTGAAAGAGCCTCTCTCCTCAAACTTATCACCTATAGCATCTAATACCTTGGTAGCTATATTAATCGGGAACTCTTGATCATTACTATAAAAATCATATACATCGTAAACGCCTAACCTTCCATCCGGACGTCTATAAATAGTAAAATTACCAAACCCTGATAACGGGGTAAGCTCACCAGCAGCTTCGGGATAAAAATCGTACTCAGAAAAAACCGTAGGCTTTCCGGATCTTACCGAATTACGATTCTTCTCAAAGATATCTACCCATTCTCTAGACTTTTTCAAAAACTCCAGCCTACCATAAGCATCATCTGTAACCGGCTTATCGGAACCATATATTTCTCGCTCCGTATCACGAATCTTCTTATCTAACCTCTTTATCTCATCCTCAGTGTCACGATTAAACATCCTCTCGATATCAGCAATAATATTATCGGGGATTCTTATTTCCTTGCTATTTCCGTCAAGACTATTAGGTTGGGATAAGAATCTACCCCATAGCTGTTCACTATATTCATCAACATTAGCTTTGCCATTTCTTCCGTATATAAACTCCTTAACCTTATCGGGAAGACTGGCATTTGAGGCTACCACATCAGGTGTTACATTCTCATACAACCTCCTTCTTATGGCGTTACCTATGATCTCTTTTAAATACGAAGCTCTATCAGATACATCTTGTCTTACATACATAGGATCATTACCAGTAGGACCTCCTTCGGCTTTCCGCTCAATTTTCTCTCCCCATAGCCCATATTTCTCCCTAGGCCATATGCCGTCTATGGCATCCACATAACCAACGGGATGCTCCCCGTCCAGACGCCGGTTCCGCCGCTCGTCCGCTGGGTACAGGGCGTTGGCCAACGGCTGCGTGATATAACCCAACCCCTTATCCTTGGAACTCGACATAGCGTCCACCACAGTCCGATATACAGGTCTTAATTTCTCAGGCAAATACAACCCCGCCTCATCAACCAGCTCGCCTATCTTCTTATTTATACCCCTAATGCTGAAATTATAATTACCCATGCCATTATTCAACGGAGACAACGCACCTCTTATCCCATTCATACCCTTAACAGCAGCTCCTCCGCTAAGGATATCAAACTCCGGGGATACGTTCCTTAAAGGACTATCATCCATACCCCTGAAATACATAGGACGCTCACCTCTTACAACACGATCAAGATCCTCCTTATACAAATCCTTTATCCATGAAGGGATTTCCTCTTTCTTGTCTTTCTTAGCCATAAATCACGTTTTCTACAAAGATATACATAATCGGATGCAGGATAAAACAATAGGCGAGTACATGATCTTAATCACCTACCCGCCTACGCTTTTCAATGCATGTGATAAGCCGCTAGAGCTTTCTTAGCCGAATCCCTCGACTTGTACTTGGCTGGCCATAACTTTCCGGTCTTGTTACTAACTACTCTCCAATCACTTCCTACTTTCTTGATGCACCCCGATTTAGGGCACTTACCTGATTTACTAACAGCAGATCTCTTTTTCACCATATCATTGCGTATTAACAGTTATGCTATAATCACCTAAATCAATAAATTTTCTCGTCATTACTAAACCATCTTACTATCATCTTGAACCGGCTCTCAATATCATTCACGAACCTTGCCAAGAACCAATCGCCACGAAGACGATCACGCCACCTCCGGTGATAATCGACAGTCCTGGGGTCGATCTCCCGGCCAATATCGTTCACGTCCTTAACCCATACCGGTAGGTTATTAGTATCGTCTTTAACCTCGTTGAAGTAGTCGTTGATATTGATCTTCTGATCAACCTCCGTCACCAGTATCTCACGGCTATCGTCGTTAGTTATAGGATATCTTAGGCGCTGGCTCATGTCGTTCTTATCGGCGATGGTCATCCTAAGCTCTCCACTGTTGTTGGTATCGTTATAGAACCATGCCTTATTAAATCCAGTTGTTCTTCTAACCTGATAATTAACCTCATCCTGATACCTTCTGGCATCCATCCTATATTGGTAGTTCGTGAGAATCTTATTCACATACTGCTCACGTACTGGTACCTCTATAACGAACGGATATAGCTTACCGTAAAATACTTGATACGATTGGTTGGTCAATCCATGAGACCATAACCCTATCTCCTGACTTTCACTTGAGTAGTTCTTTCCAGACTGGAAATAATGCTGGTGCTCGATATAATAATCAGGGGTGTAGGATAAATATGATTTCCACTCACCCTTCAGGCAGTTATATCCAACGGTGAACGAGACGTCCGTGAAATGGCTGGTGTCCGAAAGCTCCACCGCCTGCCCGTTCCTGTAGAACCGGCCTCCCCTGAATTGGTACTCGCTTGGATTCCCTACCGGTATGTAATCCCTCTTGGTTATCAATACCCTCTTGAAACGATTATCCCAACCCATGGACAGACCTATACCAAAGAACTTGTTATCGATATCATAATAAGACAGCTCAGCATCCGTATCGGCGTTATATATCCGGCTACGGATGATCTTCATCTGAAGATGTTCCTTAAACCAGTTTCTAAGCCCCGGTGTGACCTCCGTAAGATTCCTGCCATTAGAATCTACCTTGAATACCTGACCACGCCTTAAATCGACCCAAAAATGCCCAAACTCACAACTGACCATATCCCGGCTCTGGGTTCCGGAATATCCTAACGTCGTATTATTATACTCGATACCACGAGAGGCGAAAAGACCACCTGTACCTAGCTCACTATTCTCCGGGGATATTCTCTCCGCCAACACGTCTATAGCGTTGTACAGCCCTACCTGATTCTCAAAGCGGGCTAATATCTGATCCGACTCTATCCCCTTCATGCTTATGAGTTTCCCAAATGAGGTCTTGAACTCATGATAATCCATAGGCTTGTACGACAGCCAAGGATCGGTCATGCCGTTCTCTGAAACGTCGGCGGTGCTCCATATGACGCCGTTGGGTCTTTGGTAAGCGCAGTCCCAAAAATTGCTATCATACGTCTCTGGTAATGACCTGCCACCTAACGTAAATCGATTCTTATACACAGGACTTATCTTAAACACATTATCCCTTGATATAGGGACATTACGCTCCTGAGTCCATGATATATAATCCCCCACCTCCGGATAGAACCCCTCGTAAGGCTCAGGCCCGGCTATACGGAAATTGCAATTGATCTCAGACTCCACAAGAAACTGAGGTATGCCATAGAAGTATAGGAAGAAACGACCGCTAAGATACATATCTCCGGTCTTGCAAACCATCTCATAAGCGCTCTTCCGGCTAGGGAAAGAGTATAGCGATCCGGTATCCGTATCGGTCTTATTAAGATAATCCTCCCCGGTATCGTAATTAACGAAATAACGGGGATACCCGATGTTCCGATAATCATAATAAGGGAATGGTATCATGTCCCCCTGACCGAACTGAGTCAAATAAAACATAGGCATCTTCCTCTTAATCGAGAATCTTGATATAAATACATCACCTCCAAAAACAGGTTTACGCTTATCCTTATCCATCAACCCGCAACCACCTAACGATACCCACCTGATATCCTCTATCTGCCCGTATTGAGCCGGAGAATATTTCTTTATCCTCATATAGGGGCAGGATACGAAAGATTCACGTGTCATAAAATGAGGCGTCATACCAGCCACCTCGTCGTTACGAATATTACACTCATCCTGAATACGGCTGGTATCATAACTTGAAACCAACTCCGGATATTCAAGCATATACTTATCCATACCAAATGACATGAACAACGAATGCTCACGATCGAGGTTGTTTATGACAATAGGCTTACCGCCTACGGTCTCCCCTTGCGAAGAGATATCTGTTACCGGATATAATCCGCTCTTGATATATTTAGCCGTTGACAATCCACGCAGCTCCGACGCCCCTATTTTTTGGTAAAATAAATTATAATGGGCGACAGAAGTATAATAATAAGCATAGTTCCGTCTAGGTCCCCTATCTATCAATGCCGTTAACCACTGATACCTGTACTTGCCTATATCCACCACGGACTGGGCTGTGGCCTTGGCGATACCCGTAGCCAGACGGATAGCCGTCAGCGCTATGCCGACAGGGTTGGCTAAAAAGAACATGCCTCCACCGACATATTGCTGTGAAGCCGACTGATATGTATACTCAGCTATAGCGGATATTAAATTAGCCATAGCCTCCACCGTAGCCAATGATGTTGCCATACTGTAAGCCTTATTCCCTAATATCGTCCATTTAGGGTGATCCTCCACCTCCCTGAATATACCGGAGGATTTACCTAATTGATAACCATCAACAAGGCACTCGGTGGGAGCGTCAGGCTTGTTAAAGGCAATATCAGGGCTTAAGAATGAATACCAGATATTACCCCTCCCGTTAAACGGATGCGTTATAAATTTCTCACGATTAATATCCTTATAGATATACATATCATCAGACAAATCGTTGTAAGGGTAATTAGGATAAAGGTTAGCCGATCCGTCGGGATCATCGTACTTAAACATATCATAAGCCAGACCTGTACCAATAACACTCTTATCCAAGGCCCTATCTCCACGATATAGCTCGTATCCGATTATAGAGTCACGTCTAGCCTTATCTATAAGACCATTCTCTACCGCTATATCCAGAAACTCATTAACGATATCGTCATCAAGCATCACCCCCATAGGATAAATATAGGAGTCAACTCCATATTGACCGGTCAGTTGAGACGGATTACCCATAAAAGGAGCGACAGAGTTATCAGGGAACTTGTAATGACGTATAGGTTTCTGACAAAATGTGGTTGACGTATTGGGGTACTCAGCGTTATCCCCATTACCGGTGAAATAAGACTTACCCTCAACGGATTTAGGAGACCCATAGTATTTCGTCAAAGAATCTATTATATCCTTCCTCTTTGATCCTCCCGATGATATCCCGATCTTACTTGAATCATACAACTCAAAATTAGCCGGATATTTATTGGTAGACTCCCAATATCCGAAATCACCATACTGATATGGTCTAGGAGCGCAATCAGCGGGTTTATCTCCACATGAGATGCATTTCGCCTCATAGGTAACAAATCTTCTTAATTTCAATTCTTTCGTGAAGAAGAATATGTATTTCACCTCCAGTGGCCGAATGCCAAAACAGAACGGGGCGGGGAAGATGGCGGTGCCGGCCGTATAGAATCCGGCAAGCTCCTTCATGTCCTGCCTCATGGCGAAACCGGTGAAGAACACGCATACCGCAGGCTCGATGCAAACATATATCTTATGGAAAGTAGTCTTGTCATCATTCCAGAACAAGTACTTTGGCATCATAAATATCTTATGATCCACGTAATTCACTATAACACCTTTCTTGGCATCATTAGCCAAAGGATTAGGAGCCACGGTACCTTCCTTGTCCGAGAAAAACGTTATACGAACCTTATTGTATGATGACGAGTCGCCGATCGGATAATTATAGTCACCCATCATCTCTATATACATAATACCGTTATCAGGATCGGATAAACCACTTATGTATTTTTCGTAATCCAACTCCACCCATCTGGCGTATGAGGATACATGTGGATAGAACTTGAAATAAGTCAAGTTGCTTCTACCGAACCAATTGGTCTTGGCGTCAATATCATTCTGCACAGACACACGATCTTCCCAATCAGTAGATATGCCGGTATTGAACTTAGAGTTATCACCATCACCAAAAAGACACATGGCGTTCTCAATACCAAACTGACTCTCATATTGAGGGAAGTACTTTTTCATTGAATCCATCAATATATCAAGCATAGTCTCGGTATGCTTCTTGCCTTCCCACCCATCGCCTTGGAATAAGAACGTACATTTACCCAATGACCTACCTCCTTGGAACGTGGGTAGTTGAACATCATTAATAGTAGGATTCACGTAAGGATCACCTACCGAACACCCATTAGTACATATACCCTCATCATATAACTGCCGGACATTAGACATATCCTGACACAAGACCAAGGCGGAAGAATCTATATCAGACGGGAATTTGTCCTCATCCTGACCATCCAGCCATTCTTGAACCAGATCTATGATATTCTTACCTCCACTGGAGTAATTATCGAAATCACACAATACAGAAAATTTCCTTTGTGACTCGGCGTTACTTTGTATTAAGGTGGTAGGCTCTGTCTCCGTATAATCACTAGCCAACTTATATGTAAAATCAATCCTAGAATCCACCAAAGAGTTTTTATCCAATATAGTCCTGGTCTCTATCCTCTCAATATCATCACATCCACTAGGGAAATCGGGAGCCTTTATACCATCTTGATCCTCAGGTAACGATATAGCCGCACATAACTCGTCAGTAATTCCTACATTGGATTCTATAAGATCACACAGATTCTCTATATTGTCAGCAATATAATCAATAGCATCATCTACCGTAACATCTCCCCCCATTGTGTTGATAACGAATTGGGTCTCTCCTACCGTGGCGTATTCCTGTTCTACATATCTAAATTGCTTGACATCTAGCTGATTCTTGCATTCTCCTCCAAAATCATCAAATCCCCAAGACGGATCGTTTATAACCTTGGCCGTATTCTTAAACTGCCAAAGATGACGGCGGCTGTTCCCAGCGCATTGCGGATTGTTCTCCAATACCGAAGACGCCGACAAGTCATCAGAATTGCCGTCCTCATCAACGATGACCTCCATCTCCTCCCTTGTAGCCGGACGAGGAATAAGCGGGAACCTAGCCGTCCTGTATCCTGTGTTGGTAAAGAATCTTATACCCAACGGATATACCTCGTCACGCATGAAAGAGGCGTATTTAGAGCAAGCCACACCGTCTTTATACAAATTCTCCGTGGCTATAGATGTCTGCCATTTAACGAAATGACCCAAGAAGTTGACGACCGGTTGAAGATTCCATTCGTTCTCCACGGTCAAGCCGTATTGAAGAAGACGATTCCCGACAGACGTCATGCCTCTGGCTGTCTTATATACCGGTATCTCCTTGGACAGCTTCTCCATTGTCGTACGCTCGCTATACTGATCCGTAAGATAATAGATGGTCCTTTCCGTTATCGGATGTATACCTTCTATGAAATACTCAAGAACCGGGCTTTGCTCACCATTAAACCCAACCGTATTCTGTATAACACCTATCTTATAATGAGATACCTGCTTATCTATATTAGACACGGTAAGGCGGATACCCATGTTGGTTGACTTACCCCATAAACCATCACGGATAACCATATCTTGGCGATCGAATAACATGATTGGGTTGGTCAATGAGCAATATCCGGTCTTCTCTATCCCGAACTCATCGCACAACGCCACGCAGAACTGGTAGGTCCCGGCACGCAGGCTTCCCCCGAACTCCACGACCTCAGGCTCCACGCACGGAGCCGTCAGCAACGGGAACACCAGCAGCTTCTCGCAGGCCAGCCTACACCTCTCTATTGGCTTATCATCCCCACACGTCTTATACCCATGATAATGATACCAAAAATCACCATCATCATCTGGATTAAGAGCCTTGTCAACCATAACATATCGCTGGGGGTTATATCCATCAGTCCAGTATATAACCTTACCACACTTCTCATCCTTGATCTCTATATCGAAGATAGGATGATGAATGGAGAAATTAAGACAAGGATCATCGGCCCCATCCTCTATCAACACCTCCATCAAATCACATATCTCATCGAAACGACCATCCGACTCCTCAAGCCTCTCGCCAAGGATACGATGAATATCTTTCCCTGATCCCGCTAATTGATCCTCTACGGTCTTGACATAATCCAATGACCTCATGAACGTGATCTTAGAGGTGTTGTTATCAGGATTCACGAGAAAGAAATAAGTATTATCACCAGCTATATCATTCTTATACCCAATAACCTTATAGCCATCGAATCGCTTGCATAAAAGGGTGCTAGGCTCGTTCTGGATCTTAAGCTGACTCCCATCGTCACCCTCTATGGTAGCGTTCAAGGCAAAGCTGTATTCGGACGGGGATAGATCCTGTGGATGCTTATCCCTGTTCATCCCGGAGTCGGGAACCGCTATGTTAGAATTGTTCTGCACGATGTTATGTTTTTCGCAAAGATAACAAATCCGGCGGATAATCACTTATGTGGCGGATTCTAATAAACTGTACGTATTATGCAAAACATTCAAAGGTACTTATATACTTTTCTACACCAAAAGCATATTTTCACGCTTCATGGGGACATTGTTGAATCCGCTTACACGAAACCGATTCTAAAGAGGTCTCTCCACGTGCTTTAATTCCCGGTATACCTCCGGTACCGTTTGTTAATCATGACTATATAAAACTGGTGTAAAGTTACATATGGTAATTATATACAATTTTACACTAATCATGTTGTAAAACATAAAGTAAAGTAGTATGTATATTACTTTAATCACATGATTTTGTATCATAAAACTGATAAGATAATGATCAAAGGTTATAAATATAGATTAGATCCTACACCAGAGCAGATTGTCCAAATGGAGAAAACATTTGGCTGTTGTAGGTATGTCTATAATTGGGCTCTTGATCTTAAAATAAAAACTTATCAGGATGAAAAAAGATCTATGTCAGCGGTTGATTTATGCAAGCAGCTAACGTTACTCAAAAAAGATGATAACCATCTTTGGCTTAATGAAGTATCGAATGAGTGCTTACAACAATCTATACGCTGTATGGATAGTGCCTTCACTAAATTCTTTAGAGAGCATACCGGTTTTCCCAAATTCAAATCCAAACATAGGGATAAGAGCGTTTTTAAGAACGTAAATTCTGTTAGGTTTGATTTCAAAAACAACAGAGTTAAGATTCCTATTATTGGTTGGATAAAGTTCTTTGCTAATCGTTCTTTTGAAGGAAAGATTGGCACGATAACAGTATCCAAATCCTCAACCAGTAAGTTCTATGCAAGTATTTTAGTAGATGACGGAATCCCTAATCCTGACAAGTTTATTATCAATCCCGATACGACCGTAGGGATCGATGTAGGAATCAAGGATTTCGCCGTTCTTTCCAATGGGCAGGTTTTTAGTAATCCGAAGCACTTGGAATCTGCACAAAAAAGATTAGGGTGCTTGCAAAGAAGAATGTCTCGTAGAAAGAAGGGGAGCAACCGATACAAAAAGGCAAAGCATGATGTTGCCGTCTGTCATGAACGGATTCGAAACCGTAGACAAGATTTTTTACACAAGGTCAGTAAGAAGATAGTAAGTGAGAACCAAACTATTATCATCGAAGACCTCAATGTAGAAGGCATGTTAAAAAATCATTGCCTTGCTAAGGGTATTGCTTCTGCATCATGAAGCGAGTTCTTTAGGATACTGCAATATAAATCAGATTGGCGCGGTGTTAATTTAATTCGGATCGGAAGATTTGAACCGAGTTCTAAGATGTGCGGATGTGGATATATACATCGTGATCTTAAGTTATCGGATCGTGTATGGACTTGTCCTAAATGTGGTGCCATCAATGATCGTGATTTACTTGCAGCAAATAACATTAAAAGATTTGGGTTGGAAAAACAGAATCTTCTAACCCAAGAAAATATTAACAAAACACCGGTGGTGAACCGGGAAGGGGACGTGGAGTTGTCGGCGGTAGTCGGAGCGGTGAAACGTCAAAATGTACTGGTGTAAACTGGCATATAATCACCTATGTCATAAGCGAAGGACTAAAAAAAATAAAAACTCCCCCATCCTCACGGACGAGAGAGCTGATAGATATTTGTATTATGAAAAAGAATAATCACTCACCTATTCTTACAATACAGTCACGAGACTCCTTGTTATAAATCATCGTACCTACCTTAGAATACAAGGTCTTTATATTTTGCCAATTATCCTCACCATGGGCGGATACGTTAGTGGGAGCATCACCGGTATAAACCTCCTCACCCCCGATGTTAACGAAATCATATCCACGCTTTTCCATGGTTCCACCCTTATATGCCGTGAACTTGATAGTGACATCACCTTTCTCACGACCACCATACCAGTTACCGTATATACTGCATCTGATCTCAAGAGGTAATTTATCATAATTATCACCATCCAACAACGGTCCCATCTGGATCAAGGCAGCCTCATTACCTGATTCCATGTTATCACCACCGTGGATAAGATAATTGCCTACCCGTTCCTGCGTGGTCTGATACTGTTTACTCCAACCAACCAGCTTGCCGTCCACGTCCGGGAGGCCGGTGTTGTCGAAACCGGTTGCCGTGTCAAAGTCAATGCCGTCCTCGTCAGCCCAGATATACCTAAGCACAAGGAAATCGAACTCAGGGATGATCACCACCGGAACCGACTCCTGCCTACACACGAACGTCTTCTCCTCCTTGGTGCCTTCTTTTATAACCTTGTACGTAGCCTGACGTATTTCGCCAGTCTCATTGATATCAGCGGTAACCCTAACCTCAGCAGGGCCGGTACCACTTGTCTTATCTAAATGTATCCAATCAGCCATATCATCGTATTTTGTTAAATAAGTTTAATATACTTATCAAAAGCGTTGGGCCACATACGCTCATGAGACAGCATCCTTCTCCTATTATCCTCAGCCAGTTCCCGATAATCATTTAACGTGATCATCGACATCTTAAGCTCCTTCATAGCCCTAGCGAACTTACCCGGCTCTTGTTGGGCGTATAGCTTATAAGCTTCACCAGCGCCTTGTATCAAGCCATTCACGGCAGCGTTCTCGAAGATCTTCATCTTGATATACGTCTCGACATAATCCTCAAGGTATCCTAACGCCGTTTCAGGTATATATGGGAGACCGTCATCATCCTTGGGTGTAGCACGATATATGATGTAAATAAATCCATCAAACCCGGTATACATAGTATTGCCGGATATAGTTATATCATAATTATCCCAATCGTACTTATCCCGATATTTGTCGGCGGCGCAATCACGCCTCAACCCACGACCTATCGATAACCTTACGGGATGATGGTAATGGAAGCGAACCTCGTGAGACCCGATATATATCTTCTCCGTGATCGTCTTCTCAAACTCCTCCTTACAGCACTCGGTGCAGGAGTTCCAACGAAACCCACGCTCGGTGCGCTCGACCCAGCCGATCTCGTGTTGGAGGTCAGCCTTAGCCTTGTCGCCGCCCGGAATCTCACAGACAAGAGGCTCACACCTATAGGCATCAAGCATGTCGAAAAAATCAGAAGGCAATACCGCCTGTTTGTTGCTGGTCTTGACAACCGCCTCGGACATGACCGCTATAACACCCCCGAACCTTTTCAAGGCGATCTCAGCCCATCTATAAACAGACGAGGTATCTATAGCCCCGCTATCATCGTATTTATGTAAATCGGCCTTGATCTCGGCCAACAACCCTTTTATAGTCATATTCAAGTCTTTTGCACAAAGATATGTATTTGAATCCGTGATACAAAAAAAATACAGTCTACCCTCACGGGCTAACTGGATCACAAAAAAACTTCTACAGCTTGTAAACCCATTTAACTCCAAATACCTTACTCTCCGACTCAACCTCCCGATACAAGAACTTATATCTCCTACCTGATTCCATAGCCAACCTACATTCCTTATTCAAGGCCGGAGAGATATATAGATGAAAATACTTATTCCTAGGCATAAAATCCATACACGTATGGACGTAAGAATATCCACCCGTCCCACGCCTATTAATAGTACCGGTAAGTTTATTCAGATATATCTTGCGGTTAGGATTAATCTTATGACATAGATAACCGATGTTGTTTATATAAACCCCTCCCTCATCCTCCAGATACCTATCACGTATGACTTTCCAGATCAACGACTGGCACTCAAGGATATCATTCTTATCCACGATCGTATGCTTCCTCCTCTTTCCGTTCTTAGACATAATAGACCTGTAGAACCGAAGAAAGTATTGATCAAGTATTTTAAACGACTTAACTTTCATGCCACAAATATAACAATTCTATCCTAATTCGAGTAATATTTAGATGACTTTTGGTGTAAGTGTAACGGTGATAAGGCCGCACTTACCGCCGCTGCACAGGCTGACGCACAGAGACTAGCTCTCCATGTTTTGGGGCAATCGCACTCCATCGCATTGGCTCTTTCCTGACATAACTGTTTCAGGTTCTCTAGGGCTGCGGCGGTAAATATGCTATACGAATCTAAGATCCTTCTTCTTAGTATGATTCAATATCCTACTAATATGTCTGGTGCTTAATCCTGTTCTTTCCTTTATCTTATCATAGATATAACCCTTGGATACGTATGCTGATACATCTCCTAAATCCTTTATAATTTTATCATACATATCATGTATCTCGTTATATCTTATGATTGAGCTATCCCTCATTCCTCTTTCGCCTATACCATCAACTATGGCATCATTGAAACCGAAGAAACTAATTATTGATCTTATTATATTTATCATCACTGAATCTTTTGAGTTTTCTTGTTAATATCCATATCCGGATTCTCGTCCGTAGGGATCTGCAATTTGGTTATCGTCTCCCTTAACGTCTCAGATACCACATATTCCAGTAACTTATCAGGGCATATGAAATCATAATCCCATTGAGATATACATGGATTATCTTTTTCCGTTCCACATCCCCCTAGTTCTAACGCCGCTTTCCTGTCAAGGGTTATAAGATCCACGTTTATAGCCTCTATATTTATATCAGGTATATAGATATATCCATCATTGACGTAATAATAATATTGATCTATATTACCATATTTACGTTCCTTATTATTAGCGTATTTTCTTAACGATATAGGAGTGAATATAATATCATCCATGATGTTCGATACCTTTATAATAGCCGGTCCTATACGGGTGTATATCATATCGGGCAATCTTTTCTTAGATCTCATAAGAACCCGGCATAACTTGAACTCATCAAAACAGCAATCAACCTTCCGGACTCTCTCCATCTCCAGACAATTGATATGGGTGTATAATGATTCCTCGCTGAACAAAGTACCGTCAGCGTATTTCTGGGCTATATAAGACCTTGCTTTTTGTCTGCCTATAGATAATATCCACCTCCTACTGACATGAGCGTCCTTATTGATGGAGTTCATATCATTTATGATCCTAGATACAAATTCTGAATTTTTCATATGCTAAATACTGAGGAGGGGATATACCCCTCCGGTTATTACTTCTTTTTCTTAACCTTGCCTCCACATTTCATTTGAGGTTTCTTTTTCTCGGAGACTTTGCCTCCTTCTGCCATCTTCTTTTTCTTAGCACATGCCATAGTCTTACTTTTTTAATGTTAGTGATACAATATTAGTCATTTCTATCGAAAATAGAATAAACGAGGTTGATGAAACTACCAACTTACCGCTGCGGCACAGGCTGACGCACAGAGACTAGCGCAGGAAAAAGCCAACGCTATGGAATGCGATTGCCCCAAAACATGGAGCGCCAACGCTATGCTGAGCGGTGATCCTTGTAATGGCCTGTCTGGTTCTACATCCACCTTAAGGTGCTCCTATGAAGTGTCTTACAATAATCAATGTGGATCATCTAAATCAATAACTGTAACTGTTACTGGTAGGAATGATCATGGACAAACCGTTACGGCTGGAAGTACTACCGTAAGTATACCTACTGGGTCTGGTAAAAAAACCGGTGTCATAGGTTTTGATTCAGGAGTACAATGTGGATCCATAAGTGTTTCTGGGGGAGGATCTGGGAGCTGTTAAGATTCTGATGTATAACAAAAAAAGGAGAGGCTAATAAGTCTCTCCTTTTTATTAAAAAACCATTACAGCAGTGATTGTCAACAATTACCTGAATCATGACCAGAGATTGTTACATCTCCACATACCACTTCTCGGCTAAAACGCACACTTCCACTCTTGCTTCCAGATCCCGTGGGAATTGTGAAGCTAGCGCTATTGACCTGCTCTTCTCCGTTTTGTGTATATCCTACACCACTCACAGAGCCAGATATAAATCTACCACATTGATTATTATACGTAATCGTAAATCCTCTTGATGTGACAAGTTGCTCATGACTCATGCAATCATTATTCATAGATACAGACCATGACCACGTCTTCCGCTCCGGGCAATCGCATTCCATAGCGTTGGCTTTTTCCTGCGCTAGTCTCTGTGCGTCAGCCTGTGCCGCAGCGGTAAGTGCGGCCTTATCACCGTTACACTTACACCAAGCGCCATTGTTTCCGCCAGAAACCCAGTAAGCGGAAGCCTTCGGAGCCGTACATCCTGACGGACAACCTTGCTTGGTAGCAGTAGCCTCTACATAATCATTACATACCCTTCCTCTGCAACCCGCATCCGCTGATGCCTGAGCTTGAGATCTAAAACTCTCTATCTTATCGCTAGCCTGAGCGTTGGCAGAAGACGTGCTAGAAGCGCATATAGATCCAGAAGGTACATCCGGATAGAAGATCGTTACTCCACAAGGTCTATCAGATGGACAATTCCTACTAGTAGCAGATCCTCCTTGGAAACCGATCGTATTACAGCAAACAGATCCATAGTTTAGATATTCCTCTCTTCCACAATCATTTCTATATAAAGCTACACTTTCGCCAGATCTACACTCAGCCTCTCCTATTCTACTCCAAGAATTAGGATCACAACAGCTATCACAAGAACCACCTGAACATCCACAATTGCAAGACTCATGCAACCTGTTCTCAGTCTCGTCAGAGTGACATCCAGTGCTATCAGTCCTTCTATATCTAGCCCAAACATCACCACCTGAGCAATAGTTTCCGCCATCATAGCTCCAACCACTCCAATTAGGAGGAGTATCCTCGCAATCTCCGTTCTTATTAGCGTAAGCTTGGGCGGCGGTTCTGGTAGCCGAATTGCTTCTGAAAGCCTCCTGAACCTTATTGTTGGCATCAGCCTGAGAGACCGTTGATGTTATAGGATCTAATCCTAACGAGCTATAAGGAACTGATATAGCCACACCTTGTTTACAAGAGCCGCAATTATCCTTGTAGAAAGTAGCGCTTCCAGTACCGGTCCATACACAAGTGCCATGCTGGTTAGCGTAATCTTGTCCTTTCTGATCTAGGATCTGCTCTGCCTTGCTTCTGGCATCCGCCAAAGAAACCTTGCTGGTGATAGCCGTGCCGCCGTTGGCTTGTGTGGAGGTCACCGTTATCCTCTGGCCTACCCCGCCTTCGGCGCAGTTGTTCTTATAGAAGTCACGGCTTGCCACGTAAGTCCATGTACATCCTCCGTTCTTATTGGCGTAAGCCTGACCCTCAGCTCCACGAACGGCATTCTCAGCTTTCTTATTGGCGTCAGCCAAGGAAACGGTGGAGGTGTACGGATGTCCCGGAAGCTTGCTACTGCTTACGGATACCATGTCTCCTACGCCGCCATCAGCGCAATTGTTCTTCTGGACCTGACCGGTATAGCTTCCTGTCCACGTACAAGTACCCTTCGAGTTAGCCACGCTCTGTCCCTGAGCCGTAACAGCCGCCAATGCCTTGGCGTTAGCGTCAGCCTGAGATACACATGACTTGAACTTGCCATCAGAGCTAGGACTTGGATCCGTAACATCATTCTGAGTCACGGTAACGGAGCTTCCAACCCCACCATCCGCACATTGACGAGTGAAGGCCTTAGATGCCGTACCAAACCAGAAGCATATCTTATTACCACCAGCTATATACCGCTCTTGATTATCAGGATCAGTGTAGCAGGTATTGGTATTACGTTGATGTAATTTAGAGATACAATCCTTGCATACGGTCTCGATAGTCTCCCATACCGGTTGCTCAGTCTTAGTATGACACGTGTCATCATAGTTCTTGTTAACGAACGCCTGACCCATCCTATCGATGTAGGCCTTAGCCAAAGCGTCAGCCTCCTCTTGTGAACGGGTAGAGGTAAAGAACTGTCCCATAAGATCCGGGGTTACGGTAATAGGATCAGCATACTGGCAAGTAGGACACTTAGGAGTGAACTCCTTGCTATAATTACCGACATATATCTTCAACTCATCACAAGTACCACGATCGTTGGCTATAGCCTGACCTTGTGCCTTGACAGCGGCCTTGGCAAGCTCATCAGCGGCGAACTGGCTCTCGTATGAGTAGAATGGACCTCCGGTTACATCAGCCTCAGTAACGGTAACTGAAGACGGGATAAGACCGGACGGACAGTTATTCTTCTCGAACGCCTCGCTATAATGACCGGTATATTTAGGAACTTCATGGCAAGTACCACGCTCATCGGCGATCTTCTGACCTTGATTCATTACAGCGGCCATAGCCACTAAATTAGCCTCATCTTGAGATACACAAGACTGGAACGGATGACCATCTACCATGTCTTGGGTTACGGTGAACGGATCTCCTACCTGATTAGCTCCGCAATTGCTCTTCGTGAACTCGAAGCTAGCCTTACCGGTATACATAGTAGCGTTAGAGCAGGTACCCTTGGTATTAGCCAAAGCCTGTCCTTGAGCTTGTACAGCGGTCATAGCCATAGCGTCAGCGGCGGTCTGTGAGTCGTTGGACTGGAATGGGTGTCCTTTTACCATATCTTGAGTGATCGTCACCTTAGATCCGATCTTGCACTCACCACAGTTGTTTCTCGTGAACTCCAAGGAAGCACGGCCGGTATACGTACAAAGGGCGTGGATATTGGCGAGAGCCTGTCCTTGGGCGTCAACGGCAGCCTTAGCCTTGCTGTTGGCATCCTCTTGAGACACGGTGGAAGTAAATGGATAACCATCAACCATCCTATCGTTTACCGTATAAGTTCCACCAGTACCAGTACCACAATTGTTACGGGTAAACGTACGTGTATAAGTACCGGTATATACAGGAACCTTCTCACACTTACCTTTCATGTTAGCCACATCCTGGCCTTGAGCCTCAACAGCGGCCTTAGCCTTGTTATTAGCGTCCTCCTGAGATACGGTAGATCTAAAGTCTCCTGTCACCATAGTCTCGTCTACAACAACCTTAGTACCATACTGGGTCTCGTCACAATTGTTACGGGTAAATTCCTTACTGTATTTACCATGATATACGGTCTTCTCCTTACACTCACCTTCAAGGTTAGCCTGTTGTTGGGCGTTAGCCTCAAGATCGGCCTTGGCCTTATTGTCGGCGTCCTCCTGCGAGATAATAGAGAAGTACTTACCGGCGGCTACAACATAAGTATAAGGTTGACCGATATGGAACTCATCACAATTATTTCTCGTGACTGTCTTCTCCATCCTAACGTTATAGTAGACGTTAGTCTGACAATCGCCACGCTCATTGGTGATAGCCTGACCTTGCGCCTCAACAGCGTCCTGCGCCAGCTTATTGGCGGCATCCTGTGATACTGTAGAAGTGAACGGATAGCCGGTACACATCTTCTCATCCACGGTAAAGTCAACAGGCGTAGAACCTTCAGGACAATTAGTTCTCTGGAATACCTTAGAATACGATCCGGTAAATACCGGTATCTTCTCACAATTACCCTTGATATTAGCTATATCCTGACCCTGAGCCTCTACAGCGGCTTGGGCTAACTTATTAGCCTCCTCCTGAGAGACGATAGACCTGAAGTCGCCTTCTACCATAGTCTCGTTAACAACAACCTCCGTTCCGTATTGAGTGGAGTCGCAATTGTTACGGGTAAAGGTCTTGCTAAACTTACCATAATAGATATTCTCCTTAGGCTTACACTCACCTTCCAGATTAGCTTGTTGTTGACCATTCTTTTCAATATCCTCAAGAGCCTTCCTGTCGGCGTCCTCTTGAGAGATAGAAGACACGTACTTACCCTCAGGAACGATGTAAACATATTCCTGACCGTCACTAAACTTATCACAATTGTTACGGATAAAGGTTTTCCTTTGTTCCTCGTTATACCAGATGTCAGTTATACACTCACCATGCTCATTAGCGTACTTCTGTCCGTTAAGAGCTATATCCCCCATAGCCTTAGCGTCAGCGTCCTCCTGTGAGATAAACGACTTGTACGTCCGTTCCTCAACCACATACAAGACAACCGAACCGTGCTGGTTGGCTAGACAGTCATCCTTGGTAAACGGCTGAACCATCTTGATATTATAATAAACGGGCTTGGCATCTTGGGCTATCATATACTCCTTAACAACACTACCGTCCTTTGACGTTATACGGAACTTAGCCGTACAGATCTGACCGGTGTAATTAGCCTTGTATACGATGTTAAGCTTATTATCGCCTACCCCATGGCTCTTGTCGTTAATGGCAAAGCAATTACCCTCAACGCAATTCTTATCTACTTCCCTTGCCATGTCAATCCTCCTCTATTCTCCATGAAACATTATCTCCGGCCTCTACCCTCACGATCTGGGTATCACCATCCTTATTAAGCGTCAACCTTTGCGGATCCACGTTAAAGGGTGGTTCCGGCTCCTCGCTGCCATCGCCACAAGTGCAACATACCAGTTCAATATCATACTCGGTATTGGACTTGATATCGATAACGACCTGACCGTTCTCACCAGTCACGTTATCAAAGTCATGATCAAGTATAATATAAGGTATATCATTAGGCTGTTGATTGATATTAACAACCTTGCCATTCAAGACAAACATCTCATGATGCTCCTCGTTATCCATGTTCTTAGGCATGGCTATAACGAAGCTAGCGTCATACAGGTCAGTGGCTCCCGGATCCTCAGGATCGGCGTACACCACGTATCTGCTATCCTCGTCAGGTATCTTAACGGATAGCCCGTTGACGTTCATAGACACCATATAGCATTTACTTACCGAACCACCAAGAGTAAGGCAGGAGGCCTTGACCGAGGCGGAGTTAAGCTTGGCGTTGATGACCGCCGTCCCGCCCTCCATGTCAAACATGATATTGGCCGGATCCACGCTCACCCGCTCCATACCCTTCTGGGTTATGGTAGCGAGTTTCGTTACCTTGCCTTTCTCGACCGCTACGTAAGTCTCCCTAGGCAACCTACCCATCCATCCCGGCTCTACCTTGATCGCCACCTTGTCGGGACCGGTACCGGAAATCTTGTCGTAGGACACCCATGAGGAGCCTTGCTCGATCTTAGCAAGAATATCTTTTAAATTATTCATATCATTCCGCTTGAGTTATAGTCCATTTATCACTCTTGCCTACGATAATCTCCAGAATCTGCTCACCGCCCTCAGGAGGATACTCGAAGTTAGTAGGCTTAATCTCAAACACGCTGGCGCCACCACAACCAAGATCGCAGATCATGTCCGGCAACCATCCCTCCTCGAAAAAACGCTCTATAAGCTCCCTGACGGCCTCTGAAAAAGAATCAAGCTCCAACCTGTCTGCTGGGACAGACCCTTTCTTAAGTGTCTCACCACATACCCAACCGTCACACTCGGAAGCCAAGACCGTATCATACACTCTCTTAGCCATAGCATGAAGTATTTAAAATATTACTATTCAATGTAGTATATACGATATTAACATCAGCGAACTCATCGCCCACGCAATACCTTTTCTTGAACTTAATGGATCTACCAGAAACGACATACCCGTCGTTAGGTACGATAGTACCGCAGTAGGTCACGCTAAGAACATTCAGAGGCTCGTATCTTAACCTTACGGCCTGCACTCCCTTAAACGAATCCCTTTGGATGGACGCCGTTGCTCCAGATACGGCAACCAGCTTCCTTACCAGAGACTCGATTACACTATTCATGCCATCTCCGTTCCTGATATCTGCCTCAGGAAAAGACTGACCATCATATATGATCTGGGAACTGTAGATACTACATTCATTCCCCGGTCTATATTCCGGCTTACATGGATTACAGTTATTCCTCATATCAAATCAATTTATTAATCATTCTCCTTAATTCAAGTATCTCAGCATCCCTGTCCCGTATAGCCTTTATCATAGCGTTAAGGACATCAGACATATCGCAACTGGGAGATAATCCCAATGACTCCACACGTACCTTGTCTCCTGGATAAACACAGTCGGTGCTCATGTACGTAGAGCACGGTACTTTCGTATCGTCTACAGTAGGCCTGTATTGTTTCTTGTTACAACCATTCATTGTTACCATACCTCCTCTTCTGCACCATTATCACCGCCACCATTACCGGCGTTGACAAGCTCGTTTATAATTTTCTTCAAATCCAGAACCTCACGATGGCATAAATCTATCTGCTTATCCCTAGACGCTATAATACGCCTCAATGAGTCTACAACGACAGAGATATCAGTACCTTTCTCTATACCATCCACCACCAACTCATCACCTGAGTATAAGACGCATTTATCATATAAAACTATAGGACATCCATAGCCAACACAAGGCTCGTCCTGACAATCCCGATCGCAAGGATCACAAGGATCCTCGGGGCATTTGTTAAGAAACTTGTCTATCTTAACACCATGACAGCATTCTTCAGGACGCTCCCTCGAATGATCATGACAACAACCACCTGTATTACACATATTAATAATATTAATGTTTTTAGCAAAGATACTTATTTGGTTTGGAAACAAGACAACATACGTTATTAAACAATATAAGGGATACGTCATTCGCATCCCCTATACCCATAAACCATAACAACAAGACAAGATCAGGACTTCAATTTAAGAACAGGATTACCCCATCTGTCTTTCCACTGCCTTCCCAAATCGTTTATAACGCCATCATAGTCTTTTATATATCCAGCCTTAATAGCATAAGATATATTTCTTTCTATTGATACTATCATATCCAACTCCTCGAAGGAAGCCCTATTTCTTATCCCTTCCTCATGTACGCCAAAAACAACAAAATTTATACCCTTAGCAATTCTTGATAGCGATTCCTTTAAATTGCTCTTATCGCTTATAAGCGAAGATACACTGCTGCACATCTCTATATAAGCGTCACCAGCTGCATTTCTTACCCCTACGATATTATCAACAAACCACATTACGACATCGGCGCAAACCTCAGGACTCATTTCCATAGCCACCACAAGGAAAAGGTATGGGTTCATATACCACATCTGTCCATCCCCCTTTCCCTTTCTGCACGCCAATCCCATTTTGTTTAAATCACTAAGATTTAGGGTCTTGTTTTGTAGGCTGATATTTATCCGCTTACATAAATCCCTGTTTTCCAGTCTACTAATTATTTCCCTACATTTCTCCTGAAAGCCATCATACTTAATAATATCATTAAGCTTCTTAGGGGATAAACCCTTTTTAAGCCTATCATCAGACAAGACCTTCATAGCTAAAGTGATGTTAACAAAACCATTATCACTGAGCGCAGGTATAACAACGCCCATCAATCTCCTATCAGAAGATTTGATTTCAACCCGACTTTTCATAACTTTGAACAATATTTTAAATTAAACATAATACCTATCGGTTCGAGATGAATAGATAGGTATGCAAATATAAAACATATTCAACATACAAACAACTGTATTGCAGTATATAAACTTATCACCATTGATATATATACAAAAAATGGAGGAGATATACAATCCCCTCCAAACACTAAATCAACTATTATGGAAAACTAAACGCGCATCATCACCAATAACATTGATTCTCTTGATCAATATTCTCAATCCATTTCTCGCACTCAAGATTAAGATCAGCGTACTCCTGCCCCTCTACCATCAAAACCTCACGAGCTTTGGCGTTGGCATCCTCTACTGATATCCATGACCTAAACCTGTTGGCTTTGATAGAATAATATACCCTACCTGATTTATATCCAAACGGACATACCTTTTCAAACCAATCACCGATCTTCGTATTATAGAATACAGGTGAACAACTACCCTCGGCGTTAGCCTTCTCCTGACCTTCTTTCATGAACTTCCTATAAGCTAACGTATCAGCATCAATCTGGGATATATCGGATATGACGGCTCCGGCTGGCAATTCATACACAATACCTTCTTTACCTGATGTCCCAGCCTCACAATCGTTCTTGTAGAAAACGCCACGAAGAGGCTGTGAGGCCCAGTCCTTACAGCATGTCCCAACGGCGTTGGCCTCCCCCTGCCCGATCCGTCCCAGCTCCGCCCTAGCCTTATCATTGGCGTCTTTCTTGGATACGTATGACACAAACCTACCTTTCTCTACACATATCTGTTCCTTGGATCCCTTACCGCTTACGCAATTGTTCTTAATAAACTCATCGCATACCTGATCATTATACCATACGGACGGTATTATGTCGGCATATGTGTTGGCGTAGTCCTGACCATTAGCTTTGATATCATCCTCAGCCTTGCTGTCAGCCTCCTCCTGCGTATCGCCAAAATAAACATCGGCCGGGACCCGGTAGTCAACAGAGCCGCCCACGTACCCGGCAGGTGGGTTGTTTCTGGTGAACGTCCGTACTATTTCTTTATTTCCATATATCATCGTAATTCACTTTGTCACAAAGATAAATATTTTACCGATATGAGACACATAACCGTAAATGCAAATACGCAGTTACCTGATTATCAATTTTTGGGCAAAAATGGAATTAATTATCCCAGTGATTAAACGACTCCGATCCGGCGAACACCCCATAGTCCCTAAACATACCTCCACACAATATGAAATCACTTTTCTTGCTACCATTTATAGATGACAATATGTATTTATATCCCTTGCCTGTTATGTAAATAGTCCTAGCATATATAACCTTACCAGATTCGGTGCATATATTCTTATCACGATAATGAGCAAACTCTTTCCTTACAGCATTAGCCGTAATCTCCCAATCTCCATTAACCTTAACCCTTTTGACTATTATCTTTATCTTAACAAGAAAATCACGTAGACATCTATCACTTATGATTATATCATTCTGCTCAAGTTTCTTGGCCAAATCCCTTATCAGCAAATCTGACTCTCCAGACATGATAAATGACTCGGAAAACTCTATATCCTCTCTCTTCGATTCAAGAACCTTAGCCACCTCCTCAGCTTTAGCCTTCTCCTCTAACGCCAGCTTCTCGGCGGCAACCCTGCCACGATATTCCTTAGCCCAAGCCTCAGCAGCGGCGGGAGGATCATTAAAATCAGGAATCACGCATTTGCCTGTAGTGAGAAGCTCTTTAATCCTGTCCAAGCACCATAACCTGAAATCAACACTAAGCCACTGAGCGAAATCTAAAGCCAGATCCTCACACATCCATGTGCCAGGATTAACCGTACCCCTGATAATCGTAACAGGCTGAAAATCAGCATTACCATATTTTCTGGTAATGGCATTAATTAACTCATTTACAGAAGATAACGATAAATAATCATTTGGTCTCTTTTTAAACGGCTTCGCCATTTCGGTAGCATTCACATAAGTAATACCGTTCTCTGTTTTGAAAGTTATATCACTACCATTGTAGCTAAATATTGTAGATAATCCTTTTTCGTTGGATCTGGACGCCAAAATTCCACTACTAGCCTTCGTAGAATCATTGGAAATAATTATATTTGCACTCATAATAAATAACCTATATCCATTATATCGTGAGATATGATGGATATACAAAAATAGCCAATTGAATCGTCTATGACAAATCAATTGGCTATTTTTTATATCCAACGCATAAAGATACTTTACAACTTACAAGAGTATCTATCTAACCTACTTGTTTAGAAGACCCCTTACAAATTGGATACTTGATTAACAGATACTCAATATCTAATAGCACCTCATAAATAAATATCCATACCGTTGATTATCACCAATGTCGATTTTTCTCCATTGGCTTATCATCCATTACAAATCTTATCTTCCAGCGCATAAAGCACCTTAGCCACAGTCTTATCGCCACTTACCTTCACGCAAGACTCACCAAGATCCCGGACGTCTATAGCCTCCCTGATACGGGTAAGCTCTTCATATATCTCCTCTATCACATCAGAGATCATAACAAATTCATCAGAGTCCTTATGCTTTGACCACTCTGGGAGATCACCCTCGTAAGGCACGCAAGTGGACGGGGTTATATGTGAACAACTGTATTTTTTCATGCCAGTAACTTATTAACACGTTCCTTTAACGATCTTACCTCATCCGGGCATAACCCGCAATCATTATCGCATAATGATCTTTGTAAACGAATTATCTTGCCCCAATAGGATACATCGGGCTTGTCCCCGATCCTGTACCTATGATATCTCATATATCTACTCCACTGACAAGATAACCATTCGTCTACGACCCTACATAGATCTGATCTATCAAGGCTTGATATACTTTGCGCGCCCATCGAGTATCTCCTTTCTCATTTCCTGTACCTCCTCATCAGGCGGGCATCCATATGGCAGGTTCTTGATCCATTCACGGATCTTCTTCTGCATGTTGAGATAGACGATACCCACGTCACCTATGGTACGGGTCTGTTTGTATATGCTCACCACGTCACGCTCCATTGTCTTCAACGGATCGAGCATGACCATACAACCGGCGGTGCTTCTAGAAGCATATTCCCTATCGCTAACAACGGTAGAAGAAGGACGATTCATCATACTTCTCTCAATCCTTTCTCTCTCGGCCTTTAACGCCTTTTCCTTACAAGTATTACAACCCATAATTATATCTTTAAAATTCAACAATCCACGCAATTAGTAGCCATCTCAAGAAGCTCTCCTACACGATCAATGATCTCATGAGCCGCCTCTATATTATCCAGCCTGACGTTAGCCTCAGCCACGACCATAAGTGTTTCCATCTCCTGTATCTTATTTATAAGATCCTTATCCTTGTCCTCGCATAGGACATCAGTCTTAATCCATAGCCGATCAAGACGTCTGCGTATAAGATCCGTCTTAAGATACTTGCGACTGAAGTTGTAAGTAGAAGGGCTACCTATGATCTTGATATCATATATACCATCAGGTAGATCAAGGTACTTGACATTACAATCATCGTAATTAAAGCAATTAAGGCCTAGTGTTAGGCTAGTAAAGGTATTGACCTGATTCTTGCCAAGGAACAACGTAACGGGGTCGGACATGCCCGGCGTAGTGATCTCGATAATCGCCTTCCTGTCCTCTAGTAGCCCCCACTCAGACTCATCCAATACCTGAAGCACTTTGGGATCACGTGTCTCTAGCACCTGAAATGACAGCCGAATGTCATTCATATTAACCTTCTTATCGTACCGGCATAAGCTATCGTCATAACGAGCCTGCATATCAAGATCCGGGACATCGGTATAATATGTCTTGACCTCATGACCGTTGATAAACACAGATGTTATCTGGCAAACATGAGACCTAGCGACATCGAAAAACACCATCCTTACATTACCCTCATAATCAACGCCAGATGTCGGGTATGTTAGTATCTGGGTATTATACTCTCCATCGTTACGTCTAGCCACGACAGTAATAACGATAGGTTTCTCTATATCGTAATCATCCATGATAATCCTAGCGGCGAACTTATCATGAATTATCTTCGGTATGATATTTATCTGATTCATCTTTACTACTTTTAAGCAAAGATACAAAATAGGGTCATACCAATACAATAAACCTACTTTAAGATAAACCCTAAGGCATTCACTATATCATCACGATCACCGATAAAACCTTTATCAATCATCATAGAAAGCAAATCAGTAAGAGTAAAAAAACCATAATCGTCAACATACGGTCTACTTAACAAAACAAACAATATAGATATTATGCGATTGTCTTCCTTGGCAATATCAAATAGCTTCAACATGTCATCTGACATATAATTTCCTACATTCAAACTTACCATGTCGGACAATGGCAGATAATCAATATTCCCATCACCACTATGAATAAGATTGCTACAATAACTCAATATAGGATCAACGCTATCATCATAATCATCAGAATCGCAATTGACATAATCGATAATTAAACGCATCACCTTATCTTTCAAATAGAGAGAAGAGCATTTAATAGCCAAATCCTTAACATCCCCACCATCATATTCCCCAAGAAGCTCTATCATCATAAATATATCCACCCATATCATAGACAGTCGTTCGTCAACAACATACATGAATGTGCCAGAATCCATCAAATCTTTTACTATGTCTTCAGATTCATCTAAAGAATCAAATAATGATGATACTTTAAAAAGTTGCTTCTTATCATCAAACACCGTATAAAAGTCATGTGATTTTATATTAACCATAATATTAAAAATTAAAATTGTTAGACAAATACTGCGATTCAATATAATCGTCAAGGAACGGTGTGCTATTATCAGGAATCCACACGTCATCAGACAACGCGGCCATACCAAACTCATCAACTATCTCATCTCCAGATACATAATCATAAGCCTTGACGCCAAAGATCTTAATCCTTTTAGCCTTGCCAAAAGCGGACTTGACTTCCTTTATCTTCATATCCAACTTCCTCACCCCATCGACGAACTCAGAGAAAGTGACACCACGCTCATCTAAATAGCTCTTTATAGCCCTCTCTATGGTCTTGATACTAACATTACCAAAGCCCTTCTTCCTGACCTTGTTCTGAACCTTTTCCTTAAAATAAATGCTCACCCCATTGTTCTTGGAAGACACGAAATCCTTAAGGTCACGTTTCCTGATCGAATCCATGGAGTCATAAACAACACGTTCGATGTCCTCGGAGCGCTTTCTGTTGCACTCATGGGCCTTATAGGTCGGATTATTTACATTTCGCTCATCCTCTAGCTTGCGATGCTTAGGAGGGCAATTGTCCCAATAATAATATCTCGCCTTGTTACTATGTACAAAAAGGTCAGGATGCTCCTTCTTCACCTTCCTTACCATAGCATAATAACCGTGAACAACAGCCACGTTAACATAACTGATCAAAAGCCACCTAACTAACTTTATCTGATAAGCTAGATTATCACCACCAAGACGATGATGCTTGATATAGTAATTAACTATTTCATTCACAAAGTAATAGAACCACTTGATGTTGTATTGTACCCCCAGCGCCCTAAACCTTATAGGGTCAAGGCATATGATAAGAATGCCTATCAATGTCTCCGATATCGGCTTCTCTAATATCTCTGATCTGGATGATGATTGACGCTTTATCCTAGGGTTATCGCAACAAGGATTAGCGTTGTCGTTGAGCAAATAAGGCAGGATAACCTTGCCGGAATCCCTCCTCAAGGCTCTATTTTCTTCCGACATCCTCTTTTTTTCAGAGAAAGATACGAATTGGTCGAATATTAATGTTAAATTTGCCATATATTATTTTTTTATATTTTAGTGCAAAGATACTAAAAACTTTGTCATCTCAAAATGAGTGCTTGTGAAAGTACTCATTTTTTTGTTTATGATCACGGCTTTTACGGCGATCGCCATGGTTGAAATCCAACTTGGACATTGCGTAGGGAGACTATCGTAGGGATAGTTAAGAAAAGAGATGTATTTATTTATCCACCTTCTTTTATAAACACAGTTGTCTATTTTGTGACATGTGATATAAGGAACTTTTGCCCTTCCAAGAAGGGAATATCATTATAAAGATTTTCTTTATTTATATCATAAGTTGGTTAATTAAAAAGAGTTAGCTAACGCTTTGTTATTATCTAAAGTATATAACTTAATTACATTAACTCAATAATCTGTAGTAGATTAAAAATCTAAGATCTTAATAATAATGTATATCAATGATTTAGTTTGGTGTATTTTTGACATCTACTTATGTTATTGATGGATCTTTGATCGACAAGCTACTACCTACATCAGACGTTAATGCATTGATATGCTTACTTCTTTTCTGCGCTAAAGCGTGAAATGCCAAGGAGAAAAGGGAGGTGGGCTACGAGTCGCTCCGCTCCTGGCCGGCCGTGTGGGGATACCTCCTGTCCTGCCTCACGGGACCGCCACATTTCCTTTGGTGTCAACAGAGATAGACTTCAAAGAGATATTGCCTCACCTAGTAGATACTAGATAAGGGATTATCTTTAAGGGATATTCTAGTTGATTGACATACTCCCATGGTTTTAACCATGGGATTCTTGGATTCAAGCGTAAGAAACCTCGTTAATCAAGGTATTACACTTACTCTCCAATTCGGAAATGCCCTTCCGAAGTATATTTCTTGACGCCAGCAAGTCCCTGTCGTTTACGGATCCACACTCAGGACATTTCCAAGTACGGTCTTTTAATGACAAGACTTTGTTTACGTAGCCGCATACGCAGGTCTTTGAACTCGGATACCATCTATCTATCTGATGTACAAGTATCCCGTATTTAGAAGCTACGTATTTCAATTTCTCTACAAAAGAATAATGACTTAGGTCCGATATTTTCTTTCCCCAGAGTCTTCTCATACCTTCGATATTCAACGTCTCAAGGAAAATATAGTCGTAAGACTTACATAGCTCGTGAGCTAACTTCCACTGGAAATCATCCCTCATATTCTTGATCTTACGATGAAGTCTAGCTAATTCATCCTTTACCTTTCTCCTGTTATTAGATCCTATAACGGATCTTGATAACTTACGGTTCAACCGTTTTATATCGGCTTGATACTTTTTGAAAAACAACGGGGATTGGTAAAATATCCCGTCACTTAACGTCAGATAGGTTTTCAATCCGAAATCTATCCCCACGCCAGCACCATCACATGACTTGACCGTTATTATTATGATAGAATATTTTCCCGAGTTATTCCTATTTATCCTTATTTGCTTAATATTCCCCTCGTAATTCCTACTATAAGAGAACTTGAATCTTTTACGTATTCTATTTATTGTAAATACATTACCATTTAGTGTATAACCTCCTTGCTTGAAAATAAAAGACTTGAACATATCTCTTTTCTTGAACTTCGGAGGTCTCTTGGCTAGTCTCTTGAAGAATCTTTTATAGGAATTGTCAAGACGTTCAAGTATCTCTTGGGTAGTCTGGGAATGAAGGAGATCCCTGTTAATTCTCTTGGCGAAATACTTTTGCATTTTTCCAAGAGGTATGTATTTCTTAAACAACCTATAGAATCTTCTTTGCAAGGCCAAAGCGTGATTCCATACAAAACAACACTCGCCAAGTATCCTGTCCAGATACTTATTATTCTTTGAATCGTATATGTTGTATTTATATGAAATCATGATGCTAAATTAATGATTAATATCAAGTTATCAAAGATAAAATGTTAAAAAACACGAGACGATTATCATCCCATGCCTAAAGACATGGGCTTTCAACCTAATCGTAAAAATCTGGTCAAAGAAGTTGTCTGGTCAAAGACAAAATTATATATTCGCGATGCGGTCGGTTGGATGAGCGGTTTAGTCGGTGGTCTGCAAAACCATATACCCCGGTTCGAATCCGGGACTGACCTCTATGCTATTTGCATATCCTTTAAAAACTAATTAGATAATGGACGGTGAGAGATCATAGTCCATTTTTTTATTTAGGGGGTGGGGTGAAATCAGATACCCATCTAGCCACATCGCTTATCCTGAAATTATCTATCACAAAAGATCCTCTATTACTGCCATCCCCTTGTCTATTAAGATCTATATTATATAACCTCAACGAATAACTAGGGCATTGTAACTGCCCCACAAGAATACCATTAATAAAACAAAACAATTTATTATCAATATTCCTTGCCATAGCAACATGATACCATCTACCAACATTTACATTACCTGCATTGATCCCATATAATCCTCTATAAGTGGCGAAATACAAACATAAGCCATTATCATTTGCTATACCAAAATAAAAAATACCATTAAACCATTCATGACCAACAGCGCAGCTATTAATGATAGCTAATGGCTTATACCAAAAATCAATAGTAAATGGATCTCTATCGTTAAAATAAAGGGACGACAACACGCTGGATGTATGAATCATTCCATAAGAGCTGGATGTATTTGTGTATTTATATCCAGTCCTTGTGGAATCTGTAGTAAACTCCCCTCCCTTGATGCTTAAACCATCCTCAATATTAGGGGGGGGGGTATCCATCAACCTTAAAATTATTATCAAATCTCATCAAAAACCTTGTATGTTCATCAACAAGATCATCATTATTATTATTCAACATTCTTCTTCTCATAAAATATTTATCCTCTTTAATATATATACCAATACCAACAATATCATCAAGATACCAGCTACTATCCACGCTATAGGCCATCTTGATCCCTTCTTATCATCTACATCCTTAGATTTGATATCTATCTTATTGTCCAAATCATTTATATCATTCCTCGTCTTATTGACTCCAATGGAATCGGCCGTCACCGTGCTGTCCCGCAGGCCAATGACGATATGGGTATCTGTCTGCGAGGACACCGGTCGCTCCCCCGTGGCAGGATCAACATCCTTGTCCGTATCGAACTTCCTCTTAGTTATAACGATATCGGCATTAAGATCAGATGTCTTTATCTCCACCACCTTACGGTCTACAACCTCATCTATCATCGTCTCTATCCTGCTGATCAACCGGCTATCAATAGACGTTTCGCTAACCTGCCTCCTACTTCCGCAAGAGGACAGGAACAGCGACAGACCTAAACAAAAAACAGCCCTAAGACTTATCCTTAACCTCATCATCAGCAATCTTCTTTATATCGTCAAACGTCTCGTCAGGTATGTTCTTGGAAAAACTAAACATCTTGAATACGTTTATCCTCTTAAACACGGCCTTGAATACCTTAACCAAATAAGCGTCAGCGAAAGTATCCCCTATGGTATTCAAGAAAAGCATGACATATCCCACAAGGGCTATATACACACCATATTTGGTTACGGTAAGTATCATGCTAGCCTCCTCCTCGATCGGGTATAACGTCTTATATATAACACATAATGTCATTACTATAAAACAAGACAAAGCGAACTCCTTAAGAATATCAGTAAACCTGACCTCCCTAAACCATCTCTTAAAACTAAACCGTCTTCTACGACTTCGTCGGAGCTTCCAGCCCCTTACGCTTTGCGCTAACCTAGCCAAGAAATTCGCTATTAATACTATAAGTAATACGGTCAATAAATGATGTACTGGCTGGAAATAAGCCCAACAAGAGGCACCATACGCAAGCGCAATATTCCACAAAGCCCCCACTCGCTCTATCATGTCTTTGTCTTCCATTTTATACCCTGCTCGCAAAGTTAACTACTATACCATTAAGTACCTAAAACACCACGGCATGTATACCGTTCCTCGTGTCAAGACTATCAAAATGCAACCAATTCACCTTACCCTCAAGCCTAAAAGGATATGGAAGCATATCCTGATGATCTAAAATCAAACCTCTGGCTTGTTCCGCCGTCATCGACTTGACATCGAAATCACCGGCCTTACCCAATACATGAGCGGATAGATAAACATCCTTCTTATCCTTGACGATCTGGCACATGTTGCATCTAAGACCACGCTGGGAAAGCTGTCCTTGCTTATCCCAGTTATTACAATACATAGGCTGTTTGATTATATCCCTACGCAATATAAGTAAATTATGGAGAAACCCTGTGTCAAGGAACTGCCACGATCTGTCCTTCCACTTATTGTACGTATGAGGACATACCAATTCTACTATATCAAAATACAATCCAAGTTCTTTTATGATATCATTTCTATCCATATTAAGCCGGTTTTATCGTCCATCTCTGGGCGTAGTTATTTTTTAGCACATATATCTTCTCCATAGGCGTAGCGGGAGATCCGTTGGACTGACCTTTCACGAATCCCTCGGGGGCCTGCTCCGTGCCGGAAGGACGCTGGTTTTCGGTTGGAAAAATAGCATTATACATGCTTACCGAAAGACTATAGAACTGGTTCCTCTTCCCATCCTTAGCCACGGATGTCATAGTAATCTGATCCCATCCTACAACAAGGTCGTAGAAAGAGTTCACGAAATCATCTGATCTTTTTTGGCTATGAGTGGATGCATTCACGTTAAACTGTGTAATAGCCCTCATCTCATAAATATAATCCGGAAGCTTATCCATTCTAAGACTATTGCTATTAGCTGCAATGAAACTAGTAAGATGCTCCAATCCCCTTCCAGACATATTATCATCATTCCAACCCGTCCTCCTTTCTCCATTCATCCAGTCATCTAAAAAAGCAAAATCAGTAATGTTAGGATTTATCTTATCTACCTCGAAAGAAGGAAGGGTGTTTATATCAAAATAATTCCACATATCAGAAGGACCAGGAGTTATATTCAACGAAGTTAATTTAGGAAGATCATTAAACTCCTTTATATACCTATCCAAATAACATGAAGATAATTTAAGGGATTGAAGATTTTTCATATTCTTTATATCCCTTATCCCGCTAGATTCTATATCCCTAAGATCAAGCATATTAAACATAACTAAATAATACACCTCAGTCTTACTAGTTATAGCCTCAGGCATTTCAGTCATTCTTTGCCCTACATTTGAAAGCTCTATATAAATTAATTTATTAGATCTCGACAATTTATCTACCGGTATGCCATCATTAACATACACCGTATGCGATACGACCAAAAATTCAAGACTTGGAATATCTACGATCGGGAAAGCCGTCATCTTACAAATTTGAATATTGGCATAATAAATATCACAAGTAAAATCTATCGATACAGCCCGTTGTACGTCCCTCCTCCCATCAGAGTAAGCATGATTATCCACAGGTACATATTGCGATCCATCCTCCTTCCTGAACCACCACGTAGTATTGGGATTTTTCCTGTGTTGTATTGCCAAAGAACGGAATATGATACGATAATCATTTCGCCCTTGAACCTTGGTCATAGGAAACTGTTCCTTTATTCCATCCCCCCAATCCACATTAGCCATACCGGGCTTTCTGGATCTAAACTCAACATACGTATTAAAAGGATTATCAACAACAGGATCGGGTACATAATTATAATCATCGGTATAATAATTTCTAAGTGCCCTATCCCATGTGGTGAACCACACGAACTTGTTGGATGATGCCTCATATTTATATAAAACCTTATCAGAAAAAGAGCCCCTATCAGTATTCTTACATATCAATTTCATACCTCTCCCTCCTCTATTCTTCTAAAATACTCGACAACAGGTGAACTATCAAGCCCTAGATTACTACATATATCCATAGCCTCGTATTTATCGGCAAAACTGTACTTGGACAGGCTTTCATCTAACACGTCTCCGCTGAACACGGATACATGTCCATCCTTTACGCCAAGGACAAACGGGGTGATCCTAGCCTTCCCTGCCCGCCGTGCCCTCGTAAGGGCGGCCTTGGAAGCTAGGGCAGGCGCCAATACCCATGTCTGCTCGTAGTTGTTGGTAAGCACATACACCTTCTCCATAGGCGTCGTAGGATTACCGTTGCTAACACCCTTAACAAACCCCTCAGGGGCTTGATAAACGCCAGACGGTCTCTTATTAGTAGGAGCTACGGCAGTATATAAATCTAAGGTAAGTTTATAAAACTGATTCCTGTTACCGTCAGAAGCCGTCTGTGACATCGTTATATAATCCCAGGACATCATCTTATCATAAAACGTGTTAACGAACGTATCAGCCCTCTCCTGCGTATTTATAAATCTACCACCATCACGCAAATTCCATACCCTAAATTCCCTTATCTCATACAAGTAATCCGGAAGATCGTCTACCGGCATCGTACTTGAAGAACAATATGCCCGCTGAATCTTGTTCAACTTCCCTCCTACCAGATCTTGTTTCCATGAGCTACCATTACCCATAAAATCAACGCCTGCCTTATCATCCCCCACCTTATCCACCTCATCAAATACAGGTATATTATTCCTATCGCTTATAATATTTATACCCACAGCCGGAATAGAATTAAAAGCCGGATCATAAGAAGGGATGTTACACCAATTGAAATTAAACTCGGTAAGATTCTTCCATTCAGAGAACCTTCTCCAATTAGAATCAGGATCATCCCCGAAATTAAAAACGCCATTGCATCCGAAATACCTCAGGTTTTTCATGTTCAAAAAACCTTCTGGCCAATTACTCCATACACCAGAATGAGAAAAAACTCCCATCTGTATATTACGAAGATTAACGCTCTTGCTTATCCTGTCATATGGAATATCTCCATTTTTTAAAACGGATCTAACCACAGCAAAATAAGTTATATCAGGAAGATTAGTTATAGGGAACTCATGAAGGACAATACCATCCATATTAAATTCCCCATCAATTAAGTTAGAGAACCTCATCGTAACCTCCCTACGCCTGATATCGCTATACTTATGTGGGGGAACCGGTATGTATTGTGAGCCATCCTCTTTCTTATACCACCATACGGTATCATCCGGATTCTTCTTATACTCAATGTCAAGAGACCTGAATACAATCCTATAACTACCATCAGATACCTTAACTAAAGGATATTGATCCTTTGTCCCGTCCCCCCAATCAACGTCCACGAATCCTGGCTTTCTTGTCGAGAACCTAAGACTGCGATTAAAAGCATCCGCTGATATTATCGGATCGGGTATATAATCAGCGCCCTTACCATCATAACAAGGGAACCTGTCCTCATTCACTATAAACGTGACATAGGACGCTACCGTGTCGTATCCTACCAAAAAAGCCATACCATTAATTTATTGAGGTTATATCATAAGACACCCATTCCTTATATCTATTAACCATCTCATATACTTTGTTGATGGTCTTGCATACGACAGCGAATCCGATATCCACGTTAGGGAACTTCTCGTTAAGCTCATCAATAGTAAGTTCCCTGACAATACTCTCATCCCACTTCCTCATCTCCTTTACCTCCATAAGGACCGGTTTTCCGGTTACGCCTACGCTCATCACCCATTCTCCCTCACGGTTGGAATCAGCCAGATCCGGGAAGATCGTAACACCAAAAAGATCGGAGAGGGTGAAGGTCTCACCGGTACGGGTGAAGGACGCCGCCGCCCCAGGCGTAAGGACCACCTCGTTCACGGCCAACAGGCTCGTAAGTTTCTTGGCTCCTCCTGATACCGTGGCGTTAAACACGACAGTAACATTACCGGTAGCGCTATTAACGAACTTGATCTCATCCTTATCGCTATTTATAGCCTGTAACCTAGACCCAGATACGATATTTACAATCTCATAATTCTTGTCGTAAGTGCTCTGTAGCGTCACATTACCGTATTTAGTATCGATAAGGGTAATCCACTTAGCCTTACCACCTACTATCTCAACAAGCTTATAAAACACGTCATTGCCGTCAGCGTCAACCCATCTAGCTATAGCACCCGGAGCGAAATTAGTCACCTCCCGATCTTGAGTATAACTTATAGTGCTTTCCGTAGGCTTGTTAGCCAAAGTAACGTAAAGACATTGCTCTACATCGGCCTCCATCTTAACTATCCCAGCACCATCGTAATAATAATCAGGTACGTTCTTCTCTCGTATCAACAAGATGGTACCTTCCTTAAGCTTATCGGCGTTAGTTGGATCATCCACGAAAGACTTCATCTGGATATAAGTATCGAAGATAATAGACGTACTCTTATCCTCTATCTTCTGATTGATATCATTGACAATATTATTAATCTCGTCTTTCGTATAATAAGGAGATAAATCAACCTTCGGGCCTTCCTGCTCTAAAGCCTGAGTTCCATCCCACCAATAATCAGGTACCTCCTGCTCCCTGATCCAGAAGCTGTCTCCCACACGGAGCTTAGCCGTGTTCTCCGGAACCGCCAGCCACTCATTCATGGCATCGACCGTATCAAATATATACGCCGTGTTCTTGCCCTCAGCTATACGTCTTACGACAGCCAACTCGCTCTCGACATCGCTAAGTCTTTCCTTTATATTATTGATCTCCCGCTCCAGCTTATCATAATTATCCTCCTGATCTATAGCATCGCCTATAGACATATAGACCTCATTGGTGAGCTTATTATAAGTAATACGGGCTACTTTCTGATAAGAAGTCTTATATGTACTTGCCCCCTTACTAGTATTGCATATAAAATCATATGTGTTTTGATACACGACAGATCCTCCGGTATTGATAAAGTTATACCCATCCTGTCTCATCGTACCGCCCTTATACCCTACAAGCTCAAAAGAACACTTACCAGTACCTTTGGATCCAAACCATGTGGAGTAGGCTATAAACTGAGTCTCTTCAGGTAATATATCATAATATTGAGCACGAAGATCCTTTACCGACATCCATACACATTCCTTGCCTGATCCGGTATTGTTTCCTCCCCATTTAAGTACGCTTCTTACATGATCGTCATTATTACCTGGACCAGCGAATCCTACGCCTAAATTATCTATGGTAGGAACATTCGAGTTAAGAGCCTCTGTCATGGTATCCAAATCCCTTCCTGAACTTTCGTCCCACAAATATCTGAACGTAACGAAATCCACGTCACCGATCTTAATACCACCGGTATTGCTAGGATATGTTTTAGTCACCAGCTCATAATACCACTTCCCGCCCCTAAACGTGACTCTTATTCTCTCCACTTGCCTTGGAGATATAGATACGTACGATCCTCCAACAGAGACGCTGGCGTCATCTTCGGCACGGGTAGCGCCTTCTTTTGGCTCCTCCGGGTCTACCGGAGTATAGATCGTGGCTTGCTTATCACCTGTATTGATGACAACGATATAATAGCTATCACCTTCCAGACCTTGCTCATGAGCCATGGTTACAAAGCCCTGCTCGCTATCCGGCCTCCATTCAACGACAACCATATGCTTATCCATAGGTATACCGGAAACGCTGTTAACGTAATTGGTTGACGACATGAAAATGGCATGATCATCATAAGCCTCATCAACACGTTGATGCTTAGTAGCCAATCCGTCAAGACGTGATATCTCAATGGGGTCAGTTACCTCGACCCCATTATAATCATACCACTTATATCCTATCATCGTATTCTCACGACGATATTTCCTTTTTCTTACGACCTGACCTCCAGCTAAGGCGTCAATCATAAAATAATCATTACATACTTTAACCATAGCCTTGATATTAACAGGTTTGACATAAACAAGCCACGATAGTAGCACCAACAGGAATGGAAGTAAGCGTAGTCCCCACAGGGTAGGTAGGGGAGGATGACTCAAGCACCATTATCGACATTCGCTCAACGACCATATTATTATCCATCAACCGACTTCCCTCCACATAGAACCGGCCATCGGCTACCTCATAGCACTCGCGCACCGGGACCATATGTCTTTGGCTTTTATCCGCATAATCACAGATCGTGACCTTAGCCCCCTCTGGAATAGAATTAAGCTCATCGCCAGCATGATAATCAGGATGATCGGAATACACGACATACAATATGGACTTAATATCCTGCAACGCCGGATTGATCGTCCTGAATCCCTTTAAATGGATTTTATGACCGCCAACCTCATAACAGTCATCTACCTCCATGATATTAAGGTCACAGCTTATTACCGTCCAACCACTAACCGTATCTTGGGTAGGGGTGGTATCGGTGGGATGATCAGGATCGGTTGACTCCACGATCTTATAATCAAACTCCCGGACATTAAGCTTATAGTCAATAGACTCCTGACGCCTTATCTTAACCGTACCATTCCCTGTATCATAGCAGGTATCTGTCGTATCCAAGAACCGATTCTCCATATCAGGCATCTCACACTCAACCCTACTCCATTTACCAACCATAGAGGAGTTAATATCGCCTACCTCATATTTATCGTCCTCTGACTGCGTAACCTCATAGAAATGATACCACTCATATCCTAAAGAGTTATATATAACGATATTATGGATCTTAACCCGTTTATCGTTCTCCGTGACATAACACTGATCATAGTAAGATACATGCCTGTCACGAAGGTTCTCAAGATCGCAAGGAGATTTCTTCCATCCAACAGGGATCTCATCATATTCCTGATCTATTAAGATAGCGCCGTCCTCGCTCTCACGTACAATATACTTGGCCTTCCTATCACCTAGATCACCGTCATAAGAGACAACCTTATCCACCTCAATACGCTGCCTTTTGAAAACATAACACTCACGATATACTTGAACGTTTCTATCCTCCATATCCGTGAAATCACATGGAACCAAGGAGAAACTCTCGGGGAGGGTAGCTAGGCCGTTCCCCGGGACGAAGCTGGCGTCATCCGACTCAAGTACCTCGAAACGGGTGTATCTGGCCTTTATCTTGGAGTCATAAGAAACCAACCTACGAAGCTTGACATTGCCATTGCCTCCGTCATAACACTCGACATAAGACCTGATGTCACGCTCCTCCATATCGTCGAAATCACAGACAGTCCTTACCCACGTATCTGGCAAGGAACTGAAGCTGGCGCCCTCAGGCTGTGACGGATCGGTAGTCTCCATGACTTTATAGCTCTTATCCCTAACCCCTATATTCCCGTCCCATGACGTGAGAACCTCCAGCTTCACCTTACCGGCCGGTGTCTTATAACATTCTATAGTTACCTCAATATCCCGGTCCTCCATATCCGTGAAGTCACAAACGACCTCAACCCAGTCATCGCTTATACTGGTGATGAATCCTCCTACAGGATTCTCAGGATCGGTACTTTGCTTGATGCGATACCATTCCTTTCTGGTACCCATCTCATAATCAAATATCTTATATCCCTCTATCTGTACTCTCCCGGTACCGGTATCAAAGCATTTAAGAACCGGTATTATCTCCCTTTGAGTCATGTCCGGGAAATCACATACTATACGATTCCATGTATCAGGTATCTTATCATACTCCGTACCGATAGGATTACTATCGTCAGTCGTATTCACCACCTCGTAATGGGATACCTCGGGATTCAGTCGGGGGTCAACTGACTCTACGCCCTCGATCTGGACCTTGCCCCCTTCCGTGGCATAACATTTACTTACGAATATCAACTCCCGATCGGTCATCTCGGCTATACTACAATCTATAGCCACCCATTCGGCAGGAACCTTATCTAATTCCGTACCGATAGGAGTATCAACATCCGAGGAGTTGACAATAAATATCTTCTCGGCCAGTATCTCCCCCTTATTATTCATATAGGTATGGATACGAGCCTCTACCTGACCACCCGGAGTACGATAGCATTGGTTGACGATCGACACACGGGCGTCTTTGATGTTAATGAACTGATAGTCCTTTCTAGGGACCTCGCTTACAAGTCTCTTTACTCCTTTATCATCGAAGTAAACGTAACACCCGTCATTCCTCATCATGACCGGATACGTCTTTCCGTCTATTACAACCCCTGAGAAGTCATCTGGCGGAACGGAGAAACCCATGCTTCCGAATATAGAAGCCAGTCTCTTTAAATACTCATTAATCGCGGACATACTACAATATTTAAGTTCTTATGCCTCAAAGTTAATAAAAAAGGGGAAAGAATTGAATCTCTCCCCTTTAGGAATTATATGAACGCAAAAAAGGTCATTCTTATTTAGGTTCGGTCACGATAGCCGGACCAAGACCAGCGGCAGCACCGATCATATTAATCATCTCCTGAACACCCTCATGAGCGCCGTAACGTACACGTAAGATCAAGTTGATAGGGTCATCAGCGATAACCTTTCCGAATCCCTGAGCGTATCTATGAGGATTGAGCGTAATCTGGAAGTCAACATACTGAGCCGTTTGCTCTACACGACTATATTCGTTCATGAACGTCCGCCCCATGAAATCCTGATGTTTCGGGAAGCCGTTGAAATGAGCGTAACCCTTCAACTCATCATCCATCATATTGCCGCCTACGTGAGTACGTGGTGCTTTGCTGGACAATCTCTCGAAATGAAGCTGATCCCACCAGATAGGAGAACCCTCATCCAAAGAATCGGGGTAACCTCCACTAGCACCTACGATCTCCACGCTATCCTCGATATAAGTCATTTGATCCATCAAGCACTCTGATGGAGATAACAACATTTCCTTGCCACGGAAACGGATACCGCACTTGCAGTTACTACCAAGCTCTTGTGCTGATTCCAATTTCTTCCACATCCTGTTGCGGTATGATGCCGGAGCCTCGCTGGTGAAGAATCCTTCAAATACCTTGTCACACTCATCGCACAACATATTGGTATATACCTCTGTCTGGAAACTATGCTGGCAAGCCGCAGGAGTACCGTAATCCGTGATCTCCAGTTCCGGGAACGCCTGCTTGATTTCCTCTAAAGCGCTTTCACCACACTCGTTGTCCGGGATCGTGATATAATACTTCTCCTTAGATACCTTGCAAGAACCACAAGCTGACCAAGAAGCGGTACGAACCGTAGGATTCTCGCACATATCGGATGTCTTAGCCACGTAGTAGATGATAGCCGTAGGATTAGCCTCCACGAAAGTAGAGATCTCCTCATCCGTCAATTTCTTTGAAGTAGCGGCGATATACAAACCTGATCCCTTGATCTGACTCATCTTGTTAACCGTATCGGCTACAACGTTAGGCAATGACTCCACCGTAGTAGACATATCGACACCGTCATCCTCCAAGGAGATAGAATACAGATAACCACCCTTAACCTCGGTATAGTTAGGAGGACAATCCGTACATCCTTTCATGATAGAGATAAGACGTTGGGTATAGTCAGCAGGTTTAGCCCCTTTCTTCATAACCTTATAACGTGACATGCTGCCGTTGATGCTCTCACGAACGATCTTCAATCCCGGATACTGGGCACGAACCTCAGCCAAGGCCAGATCATCACCAGTATCACATACCTCCATACAATAGAAGTTGACATCTTCCGTGTCAGGTTCGGTAGCCTCGTTGGTGCATCTTGTAACAGGAGTAATATCGATATAATCAGATAACTTGCCACCACCAGCAATAGGTTGATTCTTCATCCGCTCAATACACTTCAATACGGCGGGCAACAAATCAACCTCCTCGCAAGGATCACACTCCTCGCATTGATTTGGCGTATTATCACAATCATCCAAAAGAATGGCGTCATTGATCTCTACACGACCCTCCTCATAGCCAAGAAGCTCAAAGGCACGACCAGCGAGAACCAAGCGGATAGCGATACGGTCTCCTTTGGAGACTGAGAATGCCGTGTCATCAGAAACACCATTGTATCCTAAGATAACATCATCGACATAAGCATGATCTTTCTTCGGCCAAGAAGCGTAGATCTCCGTGATCTCGTTCAAAGAGAATAACGGCGTGGAAAAATCCTTATCATAGATAGAGCGGGAAGCCGCTTGTTCATTACGACCGATACGGATCTCATAACGCTTGTCGTTACGAGGCTTACCGGTAAAATCAATCACGGCCTTACAACCGTTCTCGGAAGTATCTTTAGTATCGTAAATACCGATCTGTCCTTCCTTCAAGAAGATGGAATCAACATCCACCATCTTAGCATGTGGGGATACGAAAAGTACCCGATCTTGCGGTCTGTGCAACATATTATCAATATTTTAATTTAAAAATCATTTACCTAACGCAAACATAATGATAAACAATATCACCACAATAAAATAAGGTCGTGAGTATACGACATAATATAGTATTTACATTTTATGTAAAACAAAAAGCCTACCCGTTACCGAGTAGGCTTAATGATCAAACTAACGGTGTTTATTTGAAAGAAGCCACATTATCCTTATCCATGCTATATCTATTCAATTCATTCTCGTTAAGGCTGAATTGTTTAGCAACCATATCCAGAATCTCCTCCACCAAAGGATCGGGCAGCTCAGGGTCGATATCCGTGGACTGCATACCGGCAGCGTTGATATACCCGGTCAGATCCACCCGTACCGGATTTCGGTAGTAGGTCATCCTGACTTCGTCGGTACGGAATCCGTCCTCATACACCACGACCTTCCCATCTCCTATGGTGTAAAACGTCTCCCGGTAATCAAAAGAAGGTTTATTGCTATCATCCCCAAGAAGCTCATGGACGTTCTCGTTCTTAGCTTCCCACATAACGAAATCACCAACCTTGCATCCTTTATAAGAAAACGAACCTTTTATATTTGAGAACCATAGATAATCATCCGGAAGACCGAATGATGTCGATTCAGGATCATCTATATGATTACCCTTATTAAGCGATTCCCAGTATACCAGAAGAGTTTGTATGGAACGGATGGTCTCATCATCCTTCCTGTTAAGATAGTATCTTATCAACCTATCTTGAGCTTCATTAAATAAAAGCACAAATCTTCCAGGATCAAGCTTAATCCCGCCATTGGCTAAATTCTGCTCGTTCTTCTGCAAAGACCTTAGATACGCTTCTTGGATTGTCATCGTTATTCCTCCTTAACCTTATCACCCTCCTCTACGTCATCCTTCTTCTTAATATCCTTAACCTTCTTGGTCTTGGACTTATCATCGATATTAGACATAGATATGATCTCCTCATACTCATCCAATACATTAGCCTTTATGTTAATAAAGTCTTTCTTGGTAGCCAAGAACTCAGCGGATGTCCGAACGTCAGGTCCTATGATCTGGCCATTATATTGTAATCCGGATGGAGTCATATTGATACGACCATTTCGTTGAAGGACGTTTACGATACGGTAAAACTCAAGAACTTCCTTGAAATCACCTTCCAATGACCGATCCCAGATATCAAGCAGATAATCAACATTGGTCTTCTTCTCATTCATCCAGTTTGATAGAGATCCTGTATAATACTCATCCTCCGTGAAATCCGGGCGAGTTACGATACCGATGTAAAGAAGAAGATCTATGACAGCCTGACGATCGTCGCCGCCTTTCTTAAGGGCGCTGATAAACTTATAGCTGATGTTCATCTTATTGATCTCACGCTGCTGAACGAAATCCTTCATATTGTCTTTCTCCACGAAACAGAACATGGAGTTCATGAAGACAGGATCGCCATCCATTTCCTGAGGAGTCAACATGCCGGAAAATACAGCCAGATATAAATAAAATAGATCTACGGTATTAGCCGTATTATAAACCTTACCCATGAAGATCTTATCCTTAGCGTCATCCCAAAATTCTAAATTGGTTTGAGATAGATCCATCTGCGACATTTCCTCGAAAGGCTTCATGATATTATCTACCCGCTGTTTGACGAGCTTATCGATCTCATTCTTGTCAAGACCATTATAGCATCTTGATCTTGGATAAAAACCGGTGTTATAGGCCTTGGAGAAATCATCCCAAGGGCAACATACGTGAGTGGCGTTCTCCGGGAACGGAGCTTTAGCTATATTAGCGTCTTGAAAGGCCTGAGGAGCACTTCCATCATGTTTGCCTACAACCTCATATAAGGTATCTGACATGATATTGAAACCGTTTACCTCGGCCAATACCTTCCTTGATTTTAAAATTTCTTTCATTTCCTTATTTTTTTGCGTTACTTTCCTAAAAAAAAAGAATAAGAATATTCTCTTCTATAAAAACCAAATTACATATGTAAACTACCCATAAACTAAAGATTTATGGGTTTTAGACGTAGAAACATCATCATGTATAGAACACGATAACAATTCCCATCTTTCATGGGTGTTTACATACCCCCATGTAGCAATATTCATAGCGGCATTAATATCCGCATCCGCAATATTGCCACAATATTTACAGTGAAATCGCTTCCCATTTCGAATACCTATATGTTTGCATTCATGGCATGTTTGCGAGGTATAAGCCGGAGGGACGGCAATGATCTTAACTCCATTCATCTTACATTTATATTCAAGAAAGGAACGAAGCTGATAAAAACTCCACGAGTTACTTCTCCTTCGGAATGTTTTGTTTCGTTTCTTAGAGTTCATACCAAATCGAATATTCTTAAGATCCTCAATAGCGATACCCTTATTTTCTTTCTTAGCCTTCGCAACAAGCCATTTGCTGATACTATGATTCACAATGGTAGCAAATCCTCCCTCACGTCCTCTCAACCGTTTCAGCAACTTATGACAGTTGCGAGTGCCTTTGGACTGGATGGAAGCTCTCACCTTATTATATTTGTCTCGTATATTCTTGACCTCATTAGAAGAAATATTGGTTCCGTCAGATATAGAAACAATATCTGTAATCCCCATATCAACACCAATAAAATCATCTACATCATTTTCTCTCTCATCTGGTATTTCTATCGTTTGATAGATATAAAACTTACCCCTAATAAAAACTAAGTCAGCTTCTCCTTTTGCAAATTGCATAAGATGAGGACGATAACATATATATGCTATTTTCTCACGTCCTTTAATAAGCGATATAGAACATATAGATTTGGAAATTTTGTAAGATAAAACACGCCTATCATATGTGATAGATCCTAACTTACGAAAATATCTTTTCTTATTTCTATATGACTTATACGCATTTGCGACCTTACTGATAGCATGTACTACAAGTTGAGAAGATAAATGATACGTCTCCTTTATTAAACAATAAACCTCCTTATGTAGATCAAACTGTTTAAACACACATCGTTCCCACCCTATCTGAGAAATAACGTTGCAGGCCTCGTTGAAAACACCAAATGTATCTTTCAATATTTCGACCTGCTCGTATGTTGGGAGCAATTTGATCTGTAATGTTAATTTCATACAGTAAATATACTAAAAATATAGAATCATTAAATGTTTGAAATAAACATTATTGATTAAAGAAGGAACAGTGGTTCAATTCCTCCATAAGGATAAAGACTTATAGGAAGAATCGAACCTATTTTATAAAAAACTTAGCCGAAGTAGTTCGGTTGAAGCTCGATAATCAAGAACTTACTATTATCCATAACCCATGCCGCGGAAGCAGAATGACACCAGAATTGCTCTTTCATGCCCGGCAAGGATGATACGATCTCATTACCGTTGGCTTTGTGCGCCCAACGACCGTATTCATAACCCCACCACATACTTACACCTTCTGGTTTGATATAGAATACGTTGTTATTCATATTACCTAACTTAGCGTTAGCCGTATTAGGAATAGCGGAATACGCGTTAGTCAATCCAGCGTCAGTGATATTCTCGATAATACAAGAATAAGAGGATCTAGGATACATGCCATTCACCAACTCGCTACGATCTGTCATGTCGGCGTAATCCAAAGAAGGATCATGCTCGAACTCAACATTACCGATGCCCGGGATGAAAGCTCCCTTAACCTGAACCGGACCTAAGATCATGGCGTCATTAGTACCAGAGATAGGGTTAGAAGGCAACATCCTATCGCTTCCCATACCCCAGCTTAAGTTCTGCAAGGTAGTGAAGAACGATTCCCTGATCAACTTCTCTAAATTGATCATAGCCATAGCTCCTACCTTGAACTTAATCTTACGTTCCGTAATAGGAAGATCCTGACGTCCACGGAAAATATAAGATGCGGCAGCCATAAGCGTGTCTTTAGTAATACCCATCGGACGGCTATAGTAAATAGTGTAACCACGGCGAAGCTGACGATAGATACCTTCATTCAAATGGATAGGACCATTTTGATCCATGATAATACCACCTTCTTGCCACATCAACTGTCTGGCCTCCAACTTAACCAACTCAGCCATACAGAACACCTCCAACGTAGAGGCTACTTTGGCCGTACGCAAATCAAGTCTACCATTAACAGTCTTACCGATAATAGCCAGATCAGGAATATTACCCTCATACTCACTTCTCATGGCATTCATACGACGAAGAGCGGTCTCCACAAACTCCGAAGTGCTGTTCTGGGCGGCTTGCATGGACTTCATACCAGCATACATAGTTGTCTCACCCTCAACACCACGGTGGTTTCCTAAACGGAACTCACAAGTCATAGAACCGGCCTTGTCAGCCCCAGATACCTTGGAGAACTGGGTGCTATACTCTCCAAGAGCATGACCGATCTTCCAGTAGCGGACACCCGGACGTAATTTCTCTTTAGGGAAGTATTTAGCCTTACCACCGATAACATGACACCAATAACGTGTCAAGTCGCCTTCTGTCTTAGACGGGATCTCACCTGAGATAAGGATATTACAACCGTTAGCGGCATCGTAGGTAATAACATCATAAGCCGTAAACTCAGATGTATTCAAAACGATATCAAACAAGCTACCATCAATACCAGGTTTCAGATGATGACCTGAAGTATCCTCAGCCGTAACAACAGCGAATGTCTTTGTAACAGGTAAATCATAACGGAAAGAAGCTCCAATACCGTTAACGGAGATCGTAGCGCCGTTATTAATCATACCCATATACATCGGTACAGGGTAATTAGCGATATTAGAGAACAGATTCAACAGACCCAAATGATTCTTATCAGGGTCCTCATAATACCAGCTCGCCAATGAGCCTAAGTTATGCTCTACAAGCGAAGTCTTATAGTTCTTGGCATCAGTAAAGGCAATAACGTTATCACCATTCACGGTAGCCGGGAAACTTTTTGTAAGAAACGGATTCATTTTCAATATATTTAAACGTTATACACTCTTTGATCCACTCAGATCAAGGAAGTTAGCTTCTATAGTATCGTTATCGATATTAGTCTTATTCTGCTTTCCTCCCTTATTGCCAGAAAGAAGAGTGATGGTCTTCTTATTAACCTCCATCTTAGCCTTGTTGGTTTTCTGTTTAAGGAACTCGTCCTTATTCATCAAGAACAAGGCCAAATCAGCGGCCATATCCGGATTTTTAATAGCCTCGGAATAGGCTTTATCTATAGCCGTATGGCCTTGATTGTCTATCGGCTTTGTAACGAAATCGACAGCCTTACCTATCATCGTGTCAGTCAACTGAAATCCTGAGCTTATAGATGTCTTTAGACCTTTCTTATAGACTTTCATCTGCTCAACTAACTCCTGTCTCCTTTTCTCGGACTTCTTTTTCTCCTCCTCGATAAGGTTATCCATCTCCTTTTTCAGGATATCATGGAACTTATTGGCCTTAGACTCGATAAACTCATCGCCTTTACCAATCATCATTTCCATATTATCCTTTATCTCATCTTCCGGCATACCCAGCATCTTATAATAATGCTGGATAACCGCAAGCTGATCATTTTTATTACTCATATCAAGGTTATCCAACGGAGCCTGAATACTCTGATATTGGCTTAATAGTTGACCAACGTTACCACCGGCCTTATCCACCTCTATCATCTTCTTCATGAAATCAGACATCGAACCGGTATCAACCTTATCCTTCAACAACTCATCAGCCTTGTCCTTGATCAATCCCTCCACTATATCGAGTAAATCATCCTCTTTAGTGATAGTAGAAAGATCAACCGGTTTATCATCTACCATAATATCTAGGTTCTCGATACTATCTATGATACCTCTGGCAGCCATCTTCTCCAAGAAAGATTTTCCGTTAAACCCTGATACCACGTTATTATTATCAGCACCGCCTTCGCCAAGAGAATCCGGGTCAGGGTTGGCCGCATCGCCGCCCTTATCCCCGCCACCGTCAGCCGATCCGCCGTCGGCAGGTTCTTTCTTGGTGTCATCTATAAGATTACCATCCTTATCATATTTACCCTCAATATTATTCTTATCGCCATCACCGTCACCACGGTAAAAAAGCTCCTCGACACTCATGGTCTTAAAACCCTTAGCGAAATCACCCATGTCATTCATACAATTTCCTTTTTTGCTTTTTACAAAATTATCATTAATCTAATTACCAATTAAATCAAACCCATTATAGTATATGACAGAATTTTACGCCAAAATGATCACAGATTTTGTAAAAATATTTACAAAACTTGTAATCAATTCTTGTTTATTATTGACGTAAACCTATCTGTATCAGAACGTTTGTTTCTAGCGTCTATCTCCTTTTCTTTTAATTCCAACTTCTTTTTCTCTATATCCTCACGAGATCTTCGCTCAGCCTCGGCGTTAGCCTGTCTGGTTCTCATATCCTCCTCCCGGATGTCCAGATCCCGTTCCTTCAAGGCCCTATCAGCCATAGCCTCAACGTAATCCATACCTTCTGAGTTGTTCTCAGTCCTAGCGGCTTGACCGGCGGCCATTATGCTCTTACCCCGTAAATCGAAATTACCCTTGATGTAAGCAAGCTCCTTATCCTTCTCATGCTCATCGTTACGTGCCTGTTGTTCGGCCTCGGCTTGCTGCTGGACAAGTCGCTGTTTATTCTGGTATTCCTCTTGCCTTACACGATCGGCGTAAGATCTGGCATCCCTTCCGATCTGATTCATCTCAGCCGTTGAGTTGGCGCTCATCATCCTAGTGATATCAAGCAAGTCATTACCTAACGTATTTGTCTGTAATATATATTGTTTCAAATTCTCCAATTCCAGACGTTTCTTGGAATTAGATACAGCCATAACATTAAGATGACGTAACGACAAGCTGTTATCCGTAAGACTGATGTAAGCCAAGGAAAGATCGCTGTTCCTGTACATCACGGTCCAATCGTATCCTTCCTTCTGACATACTTGAGCCACGGCTAGATGAATATCCAATGTCCGTTTCTTGAAATCATCGAAATCATTAAAGTAAGTCTGGGTCTGTAGCATAGTAGCGTTAACTCCCTGTTTTACACCCGTAGAACTCTCGTATCTAGTTGACTGACCCATGGCCTGCTCGGATATACCTATCATCCTATAAGCCATCATATAGGCGTAAGACGCCATTTCCATACGGGATCTTATCTGATCCGTATTAGTAAGATCATATACACCGAACTGATTATATATGCTGCTCATCTGCGGATTCTGGTAAGGATTGTTTGTGTCATTACCACCTACACCCATAAACGAGACAGACTTAACGATCTGCATGAAAGTAGCCAAAGCTCCCTTCTTGTCCATCATATCCTTATATTCCGTAGGCAGGAATCCTAAGTCGCCTAAGAAGAACTTACCGATCTCCTTCTCGGCGTTATTGTATAGCTGGTTCATAGCAAGGTTATACATCATCTGGAACGGCTGTATGCGATCAGCGAGACTAGCCCCTATAAATCCAGAAACCGGAATGACATAATCATACAGACTGCTATCACCATGTATCTGATGAGGTATTGGATCCCCACCAATATATATAGGCTTATCCATTAAATTACCTCCGGTGATCTTAACGCCAAACCTAACCTCAGGGACATACTCCAAGATATAGGTGTTCACCTCAGGATCACTGACGGCTTCTGCCATGACCCTCTTCACTTTCTTTATACCATTCTTCTCCAAGAACTCCGGGAGAAGCTCATCTGTCACAAGCTCCTGATCCACCATTCCGGTCTCCGTCATGTAAGTTATTAAGAATATCGGTTTCATGGATACCCAATATCCCTCCATGACTCTAAAAAGACGGGAATCTATCTCATATCTCTTGCCATTGGACATGTCAGAGTTAAAATAGCCAAAGGGATGGAAGCGGGGCAAGAAGCGGGGCTGGGTGTGCTCCTCCCCGTCAGGTCCGAAGGTATGGTACTCTCCCATCGGCACACCATAATAGTCCTCAGCGGCGACTATAGACTCATAGTCATGGTATCCTTTCCATGGAATAACCTCATTCTCATACATACCGGTAATAGAAGGCTTCTTTTTCTTCTGATCATACCTAGTACCGTCATTGGATACCCATCCCTCGTAATCATCATCACCTCCCATAATCCGGCGCTTATCCTTAGCCGTCATCTTATGACCGTATTTTGATATCAACTCAACACCCTCGTAATAATGAAGACGACCTACATAAGATCCATATTGCGGGTATTTTACATCAGGATGGAAAACCTCCATAGGACTCCATACCTCCGGACGGTAGTAATCGAAACCAACGAAATGATTCCGGAACATCTTTCCGCTAAGAAGACGATCCCGGAAATTCTCCCTGTCAAGCTCATCCATATAAAACCTGCTACGATCAGCCTCGATCGTATGATCTCCCCATACAGCCGCCTGCGTCTTCCATCTGGTACTCATGAACCTCTGGATATCATCTGGTGTCATAGACACCTTAGCTTGTTGAATTTGCTCTGCGTAAGCCTGACGTTCCTCCTCGGAATTAAACTCATTGTATGTAGGATCAAGCCCGGCTTCTACAAGACGCTGATTGACGATAATATCCCACTGTTCTTGTATATGGCGATGAAGTAAGTTTGACATCGTATCCTCATACTCACTTATAGCCATATCCCCTACCTCATTAACCGTATACTTATCCTGTAGGTTTGTCAACCATCCCTCAAAAGCGTTTACAATACCACCTATGATATCATAATGCTTCAAGAAAGAGGGTATCCTTATATCACTCCTTAACTTCTGTACGTTCCTTAACTGTGGGATAACATCCGCCATCTCCATAAAAGATAACTTGCCATCCGCCATCAGATAATAGTCACGGTACATTTGGTTACGATCATACTGTTTCAATCCTATCGCCTCAAGAGCATCCATACAATCCTCCTTCCATTTCCTGTTCTTTTTCTTCGTGGAAATAGCCTGAGGAGGTAATCCTAATAGCGCCCCTTTTGCCGGAAACGAATGATCTCTATTGAAAATCTCCATGTCAATCTAATTTGTTTTTAGCAAAGATAAGTTATTAAGCAACACTAAACTACCGAAACGCACCTATAGATACCGATCCAAAGGCAGAGGCATATATCTCATGGTGCTTATAAGCGTCTTCCTTGCGGGCGTTATTCATCTCATCTATCTTCGATTTAGGCATGTAGTTATTATCATCAAAATACCTAGCGAGAACCAACGCATGCCCGAAGGCTATTATCCTATCGACGTTCAATCCGGGCTTATACTGTATTATCTCATCCAATAGGGCTATATCATCGATCAGCTCAATACCCTTGACAGTTATATCAAGACCAGTACTATCATCATATCCGATAACGAAATCCTGCCAACAGTAATCCACGACACACGAGAATAGCAGGTTCTGGTTACCGGGGGTAGGATATAGACCTAACTTGCTGTTCTGCCGGGAGCCGGCCTTCACATACTTATTGGCTATTGCCTCACCAGCAAACAGGAAGAAAGACGCTGGCATACCGCTTTTACGGTTAAGGTACTGCTCATACATCTGGTCAGCGTTCTCCATAAGACATATAGCACCATATCCTTTCTGAAGCACCTCACAAGTACGGCAAAACTGATCTATGGATGATGGGCGGGATACGTAAGAGGCAACTATTCTATAGGCATAAGGATCTCGAATACCGACACGCCTTTTGAATACATAAAAAGCTCCTAATGAAGGGGTGTCGGACTTGGCCTGTTTATAAGGGTCGCAATTGTGAACAGATATATTCCTTAATAGATAATTATTTGTATCACATTCAAAATTATACACAGGACCAGTATACTTTCCTTTAGTTATAGATGATATCCTAACATATATATACTTATTATCATTACTAATAAATATACCTTTAGAAGGACTTTTCCTTGTATTGGTATCCACATATATCTTAGATAATTTTGATATATAGTCAGGAGTTATGTTCTCAACTAGCTTCCTGAAATACACAGTATAGTTATGACCTATCCTTAAATGATAACATGGTCTTTGAGATTTAACCTTATTACCATCTATATACTCAGTCCTAATGTATTTCATTATAGATATACCTCCAACTATACCAATAGATAACAATATATCCTGCATACCTTCAAGAAGATCAATGCTGACGCTTACGAAATCTAGACCTGAATAATTACGAAAATCATTATGAACAGACCCATCCGTATCCAGATATCCATGGACTAAACTAACCTTCATACTAAAAGGGAGATATTTAGCAAATTCAGGAACATATTTACCATAACAATATTTACCAAAATTATTGACAAGCCACTCACTTAGATAAATATGTTTAAAACTTAACTCCCAATTCCCATTTCTATATCTCTCCGAAGGCTTAATACCAAAAAGATTATCTATAACCTTGTAATACCTATCCCTCTCTTCTGGATAGTCAAAACAAATAGCCATCTGTACACGACACTGCTTATCAATCCATCCATTCCCTAGCCACATCCCGACAAACCACCAAAAATCATCAGAAAGCATATAATCCCTAAATCCCGGAATATCCATCCTTTCTTCGGCATACATATTTGGAATCCTTGTCCACTGCCCCTCTTTTATATCCTTGACAGGTATGTAATCAAATTTGAATAAATCTTCCCTAACCCTTCTACCTACGGTCTTATGATCAGAGACAAAAATAGGATGCTCTGAAGTAAATCTATTTATTCTTACGCCATTATACATCTTTATCGAATAAAGATCCTCTTCGACCATATTTCTGACAAGTCTCTTGCGTATCCTAACATTATCCCCTTCGTTATTAACCAAGAAATCATCATAGTCAACATCCTCTACATTCTTATACCCATCAGAAGTCAATACCCTTTCTCCTGGAGGCATACATCCAGCGACATAAATAAAATCATCAAACCTATTAGATTGAGGCATCTCGAATATCTGAACAGGAGCGTCAATAACACCTCCACTAAACGGGAAACCAGCTAGCTGTTTATTAGATTTAGTAGTCCCCAGTTTATTACCTGACTCAAGAAAGACATCACACAGCATACCGCTATATTGCCCCGACTCAAGGAGATCATTCTTATGCTTGATAGCGTACTCGACCGGAAATAGGTTCTGGGATGAGCTTAAAAAACAGTCATCGATCGTAAATGGATAGAACATAGTATGAGAAGTGTACGCAACCCTATCTTTTGTAGATAGTTTCTTCCGTTCCTCATTAAGTTTATTGGTGCTAGCCTCGAAGTCTGTGGCGTCAATCTTGATCTTATTAAGCTTCTTATCATCAGGTTTTCCTAAATAATCACCCAAACCTATAGTTACCTTGACACCAGAGTTTGCCATTTGTCCCGGGACAAACATCGCCCATTTCCGTTCTTTCCATGTTTTTCCTTTCATGGCTCTACGGTTTAGGATATCCCAGTCCATGACCAGAAGGTTATATGTCTCGGGATCAGAAAACATTTCTTGAGCGTCCTTGGATAATTCTACCTCACCACCGGTACCGGCCAAGATAGGGCTAAGACGCCAGCCATAAGGCGTGTCGTAGGAAGGCATGGCGGCCGTGTACGGCTTCTTGATAGGTCCCTTACCAACCTCGTCGAAAATAGCCGTAGCCGGTGTCAAACCAGCCGTCTTCTGCGTGGAGGTCTTCCTACCCATGTTGATGTTGGCTATAGAGATAATGGCATGGATATCACGTACACCATTGGACATCCTCTTGCCTAATGTAACGCCCGAACTCCAGTCGGTCTTGGTTCTGTTGATCCTGAAAAAAGGATGCACATGATCAAGACCATACTCACAATACTCGCCGATATTGGATAAGTCACTGTCGCTGAATCCTACTACAGAATGACTAAGACCGATAGTCATCGTAGCGTTCATCTGGAGAAGTGATGACATGATGGTCGTATTATGGGATACGACAAAATTAGTAGTAAGAAACTGATGCGATTTATTATCGACCTCAATACAAGTAGCCTTATATCTACCGTAATAATCTATATCAGATATCCTAAGCCTATCGTGGGTCTTAGATATATACATATCGTCACCATCCATGACACAATAATACCCCATAGACCAAAATATTTTCCTTACAAAGGATATAATATACTCGCTTTTATAAACGACCTTAAAACGATCGTCACCGGTATTTATACCACAAGCGATCTTCATAAACGATCTTATGAACAACTCTTTCTGTTTTTTGGATGAATAAATGACATCATCCATCTCCTTCTTGCTTAGCTCAAAGATCCTGTCGGTAGCTCCACAAAGGAAGGAGGCGGCCAGAGACCCCATGAGCTGGGGCGATATCAGCCACCTCCGCTCAGGGAAATCTACCGCTTCCCCAATATCTATAGTCATTTTGGAGAAGTCAGAATGGATGATACCCATAGTGCTCATAACCTTATAATCACCATGATACTTGACTTTCCACTGGTGCTGCCCACAACACACCACGCTGCGACCGTCCTCAAAGGTCACTTTGTACGTATCAACGAATCCCTGAGGATATACGCCCACTATAGTCGTAAGCTTACCATCATCACCATATATGATATCCCCGATATCGGCGAATCCTATTTTCTTAGATCCATGAGGAGTATATATCAGCTCCGAGTCCAGAAGAGCCTTGCCAAAACGACGAGTACCAAACATTCCCAATCCTTTCTTCTCCATACGGGCACGTTGGTACATCTCGGCGAAAAACCATTCGTTATCACGCAAACGACTGATCGCTGGCACACGCTCCCCGTTTGGAAGATCCTGGAATACGGGAAAGAAATTAACATGCCAATAAAGCCATGGAGGGATGAACGTACCATTGATAGTCACCCCGTACTTGACCTTATAAGCCTCTTCCTTAAAGAACTGCTTAACATCGTCATCCTGATCCTCCCAACCGAACAGATCGTTCCATACAGGAGGATTTTTCATGTTTACATAAAATTCTGGACTCGTACTTAGACTCATTTTACAATATCCTTTAAAACAGACTCGATTCCACCAGAAACCTGACCCTTACGTTCCTTTTTCTGGATATTGCTTACAGACCTATATACATCCATGATCCCACTTTTCTCCATATAAGAATCATTCCAGGTATTTATCTTATCGATTAATTTTGATATGAAGTCAAATGCCCTTGCCATATCCTCCGGCTTCTCCTTATCCCAAGGATGTTTATCAATATAAGTCTTAGCGTCGTTTATGGCTTTAGCTATGACCTCAAGATTGTCATTCACCCGATCAGCGTCCTTACTCGTCGGCTTTCGTCTTCCCTGTGGCATTGGCTTTCATATCCTTAAATTCGTTATACTGTTTCATAAGAAGCTCATAAGATTGAACAACCCCGATCTTACTTACTTCCGTCACGCTCATGTCATGGAACATATCCTCAAGCTCCTTGTCAGCATATCTAAGACGTTCCTTGTCATCATAAAACACGAATCCAGACGTTCTGTCTTCTATAACACCCTTGGCGGTGGACGCATATGTCGTATCTAAATCCAGATCCATACCGAAGCTGGTAGCCAACTGGATCATGAACATCAACCTAGAATTGACTTTTACAGCCTCTATATTCAACATCTGTATCTTATGGGTCATCTCATGAAGAACGACAAAATCCTCCTCTTTTATCAACGAAGATGATTTAAGGGCTATCTTCTTAGTCCTATCCTCAATATCGCTATACAGACGCTTGCTCTCACGCTTTATGGCTATCCAATGCCTTATATGAGTATCCGCCTCTTCTTTAAGATAATCCCTGATCTCTTTTTTGATATCCTTATCCTCTTCCATTATAATCACACGTTATAATCATTATTATTTAATTCAATCTCATCACTGATGCTTTGGTCTATAGACCTCAATAAATCCCTGGTACTAACATCCCGCAAGAAGCGGACATTACCACCATTAGCCCTAGCTATCCTCCTTAAAGCGGAGTAAAGTATATCACCCAACGAATATTCAGGCAACTCACGGCATCCGACTTCCATGACAATAAGGGCATGGATACGATCATCTATCTTACTTCTTACGGGACTTCGCATAGTATTTACTTATAAGCTTCCCCTATAATACGTAGCGGGAAATGTTTGAAATTACGTTCAGGATCATCCTTCGTATAACCCATAAGAGATAGATGTTTCTCAAAATGACCTTCCGTATATTTTGAGGTATCCAACGTCATCCTAAATATAGTTCTATTCTCATTGTCAGGATGTTTGTTATATGACACGTCTCCCATACATCCACATCCAAGATGATGCTCCTTGACATGGAAACCATCTTTATGGGTAATAAATAACACGATTTCTATCTTATCACCTATTTTCTGATCAAAAATATTTAGATAAAACTCGCTCTCATCATCCGTCAGTCCTATATCAAAGGAATCGTTAGGGCACTCGATATTAAAATCGTTATGATCGGCTGTTATCACCTCCATAGCATTCCATTTAGCTTTCTCTCCTTCCACGAACTTCAACGGGCATACCTCGGTCTTCATCCAAGCCTTCTCCTTGATAAAACAACCACACAACGAACATGCCTGTCTTCTCATCAATCTTTGCAGCAATACCTTAGCTGGTAACTTAAAGAAAGCTATATTAGAAGAGTTCTTAGGACATTTCTTGCATAATTCAAGACGATTCTTATACCATTCGGGATAATCTTTCTTATCCTTAGGAATCCTACCCAATAAACTGTCTTCCCAAGCTTGGGCTATTACTTGGGCTTTACCAATTGTTTGCATATTATTTCTTAAATTGTTTTTGTTGAAAATCCTGTAATTGTTCCCATGTCATTCCATACCGACATTGATACATGGCCTCATGGTTATCACGTATAAGAGGATCTCCGTTCTTCAACCCCTCCATATCCTCTATCGCATTAATCTTCTTATCCAGACAATCAAGCTCAATAGGCATCCTTTCATCCGGATAACGATTACCTTCCTTGACAAATATCCGGCGTATCTTATCACGCCTTACACGCATCTCACGAAGATTGCATATAACGTATCCGATAAACGGTATTCTGATAGATATATTGTCAGTATACTTAGCTAGATGATGGATGTAAGATACGGATGCTTTCATGCACCACTCTACCTGTTGTTTGGTGAACTTCCCATCAGATCTTCTTACCACCTCATCAACGATATCCCTATCGAATGAAATAAGATTCCTACCCATCAATATCCAATTTGTTTCTCTTGAATACGAATCCCATTACACGGGTATCATCACCCTCCCCGTCAAGCGCGAAATAATTACGTAGGCTTCTCATCTCAATAGACAACTCACGGGTACGGAAATTCCCGTTCTTCTTGTCCACCAGAAAACCACCACGCTTCAACTCATTGTTAAGGACAGCGATGTAAGACTCCTTCTGTCCATGACAATCCATGTACTTAGCCCTGGTATCATCCGAGTATCCGTAGTTGATGTAGAAAGAAAGTAAGTTTATCGTTCTTTCGGTGATCAAGCTTCTACCCTTGGAATCCAGATAGCCGTTGTATATCCTTAAGAACTGCTGGATCATATCCAGTCTAGTGTCGTAAGGTAATGCGAATACGAAAGCTTTTCTCTGCTCGGCCACGTTATTAAAATTTTAAATTTTATTTATTAGATTAATATTTATATCACAAGATATTCAATCTAATTGGGTTAAACGCAAACCCACTACTGACTATCGTATTAATGCACGAATCGCCAACTACTTTTCTAGCTATCCCAATAGCCCCGTTAATATCCGCATTTATCAATTTGCCGATAGAGCTTTGAAATAATCCCCTGCGTTTTCTTTTACCTAGATAATTATCTTGATATTTCATCTCCTCAAAAGCCAGATGATCGATCTTTGAAGTATAAGATTCCTCATGAGTAACAACCTCTATACCTAGCAACTTAGCTTTGTACATTATCTTATCAATTAACTTAGAATGAGGGATAGAGACAAAATGCTGGTTATTTCTCCTGCCAATATTTATCTCCTGCTTCCACTCCTTGTTAAGACCGATAATGATACGGCCTATATTATTTGATACACAAAAGTTCACGATATACTTGCTAATCTTATGCATCTTATCATCGATCCAACAATTACGATACAAAGAGATTCTTCTTATTATCCTAGAAGTTCCATTATCGCCAACATACGACATCAATCTGGCTTTCTTCTTATTATACCACCGATTCAATGATTTGATAACTTTCCCGTTTATAATGAAAGGCTTGATGCCTACATTACTGATACATGAGCATAAATTATTCAATCCTAAATCGATCGAAAGGAAATTATCCTTATCCAAGTTTAGATCCATCTCCTTTCTTTCATAAATTACCTCTACCACATAACATGTTGCTTGAGGCACTATCCTTACCTGTTTTAACTCATCTTTCTTTACGTTAGTTTTTATCGGTTCAATAACATTCTTAACAAAATGAATATAACCATCATCCTTTACCCGACAAGAGAAAGTCGTAAATACAACCATATTCTGCTTCTTACCTTCCTTGTACTTCGGAAGATGAGGTCGATGATTGTTATACTTATCCGGATTCCTGTCAAAATCACTCTTCAACTTGATCCATGAATTAACGCTCTTGAATACCTGACCAACCACTTGTTGTGATACAGATGCAGGTAGCTGTCTAAAATCAAATTGATTTTCCCTGCCTAATTTAGTCGAGAGATCATATTCCTTCAAATACTCCTTATTGAAAATACCCTGCCTTACCAGATACAACACATAATTGTACAGCAATCCGGATTTAAGGCAAATATCCTCAAATCGATTATCTTTTATAATATGTCTATCAACCAATCTCATTTCTAATAATAGAATTAGTTTTCGACAAAAATACTTTAAAAAAATATTATTGTCAACAAAATATGATATAATCAGTATAATATATGCTGACTAACATGTATTTACGAGAATCCAAAGGGAAAAGGCTAGTGGGGTAAGACGAACGAAGCTATGTATGTCTATGGCTGGCTACAATAGCGAGGACAGTGAAGTTCACATACGCTACGCGCTTGGACGGCGGGGGACAGCCTTATCCTGCCTCACGGGATGCGACCACTCCTTTTTTCTTTTTGGCTTATTGACCTCATATCCTGCCGTCATCGTCCAAGGATATAGCCCAAGGAATCCAAAGGGAAAATGTTGGTGGAGGATACGCTGGGACACCCAAGGTAAGGCTACCGCCGTCATACCGGACAATGCCGCCAGAGGTTCGCTATTGACATGGACGGAGGTAGAGTTATGTTAGCCTGCCGGAGCGTGAGCGACCGCATACGACCTTACTTTTTTCCCTTTGGATTCCTTCCTCCCCAAGCTATGGGATATAAAGCCAAGGGAAAATGGGAGGCCTTGGGGCATGGTCCTGCCGTAGAAGATACGGACGGCCGGAGCGTGAGCGACCGCACATGACCTCGCTTTTTCTTCTTTGGCTTTTGCTCCACCCGATTCCCCTACCGGGGTTCCGGCTTCCGGTATAAGATACGGCTTCTACCATGTTTATCCTGCGGTATCCTGCCTGGCGGCACCATACCTTGGCGGTAAAAAGCAATGTTTTATTAAATAAAAACTTTAAGTAGAGTACACAGGAACTCGACGCAAGGAGAGGTTCTGTGTACGGATAGAGATATTAGTAAGTAGTATATGTTTATAGAGTTAATTATATTTAATAAATATACCTATTAACGCGCGCGTAACAAGTAGGTTGAGAAAAAACATCGTTCACGCGCTCAACGTTTTACGGACATAACCTACCCTCCTTAAACAACAAATGGGCGACCTTCACAGGCTACCCATCCATCCGAATAACTTGTTTCGTATTGATGAAACTTGTATATTCGCAGCAAAAACTTAAAAAAAAAATGTTTGGAACAAAGATAGCACTTTTACAGAAAATGAAATCAAATTTCGATAAGATTCTTACCGAAAAGTATATTCCACGTAATATTCAGGCCAAGAAAGATGAGCTAGGATGTGTAAAACTTCCAGCCGGATCACTTATATGTCCAGTTGATTTTAAGCCTGTTACTAATAAGGAAGGCAAGAAAGTGACAGCCATAAAATATTCATTGAAACATGAGGAGTATCATGGATCGGGAATCCGGATCAGCGATGAATGTAAGATGGCAATGATATATCTTATTATCATAAACGTACTCAAACATGTGTTTCTAAGAAAAAGGATGCAAGATGGAAACAGAGATCAGATAGAGATCAATACCAATGATTTTATTGATATTCTATCGGATGGATGCGCTTATTTCTGCTACCGACATGTATTAAGAGATTCTCACGAAGATATAAACTACCAACTTATAAGTCTAAAGGCTTGGGCTGAAGGAGAGATCAGAATAGCATTGTCAGATATCATAAAATACAAGCATAAGGCTAGTAAGGTCCCAAGGATAAAGGATATGTTTGTAAAGAAAGGAGAATCCATATACACTTGCATTGATAAGAATCTTGATTCGGATTCTAGGCGAAGAATGGCTAACAAAAGCCGGAAGCTTGATAGGGTGAGAATCCTTTCCAAAATAATATTCAGAGCCAGAACCAGAAACGTACATCACATATACAAGGTAACTAAAAGAAAGACAGTTAAGTTCAATGTAGCATACCTTCTTAATGAGTTGAATAAGAAGCTCATAGGCATAGGTATGCGTGAAATATCTCAATCCACTATATACAGATACATAAGCATGTTCTTAGACATGTGTAAGAAGAGTATATCCGATTTGTATGACGAGGTAAAAAAAAACAATGGAGTGGTGAATACCAAAGACAGAAAGAACGTAACTATCGGATGCTTAAGACTATTATACAAGGGGAAATATATGCATATCCTTATATCGACAGAATACATAAGAGATGTATTTTTAGGAGAAAAATCTTCTGAGATGAGTAAAGCTGGATGATTTGAGTATCAGATATAAAATTTAATATTTATATATTATTCACATTTATTTTTTAATAGTTAATTATAACTATTCGTATCTTTGTACCATAAACTTAAAAAGATATGGTACAAGAAGATTTTAGAAATGAAAACGACCTCCTTCGTCATATTATGACGGTGGATAAAAACGTGGAGCAAGGTCGTGCCTTGAAAAAGATTTTCACCACTAGGGAGAATCTATTTATTACCGGTAGGGCTGGTAGTGGTAAAAGTACGTTCATGAGACGTATCGTAAAGTTCTTGGATAAGTGCGTTATCATAGCACCGACTGGAGTAGCGGCGTTGAATGCCGGTGGACAGACCATTCATTCGTTCTTCTCTATAAAGAACGATCCTTACATTCCTTCTATCGAGAGAGGTATGTTGTCGAATAAGGTGGATGTAAGTCCGTTTATGAAGAAGAAGATCAGAAACCTTGATACTATCGTTATCGACGAGATCAGTATGGTAAGGCCTGATTTACTTGATGAGGTAGCTGACGTACTTAGACAATGCAGGCGTAGCAAGGAACCTTTTGGTGGCGTTAGGTTGATTATGTTTGGAGATCTATCACAACTACCGCCTGTGGTGACGGCGGATGATTTTATCGACAAATATTATGAGAGCCGGTTCTTTTTCTCATCAAAGGCATTAAGAGCGTCAGGATTCTCGGTCATTACCTTCGAGAACGTATTCCGTCAAAAAGATCCTCAGCTTCTTTCCGTACTTGAGGATATAAGATGTGGGGTTATTACCGACGAGTCAAGACAGATATTGGATAGCAGGGTCAAGTATCCGGATAATATGGATAATACTATAATTATATGCTCAACTAACAAAGAAGCTTATGAGATAAATAAGACTAATCTTGATAAGATCAATAATAAGGTATTTAAGTTCGATGCCACTGTATTCGGGGAGAAGCCTGTAGCGCCTTGCGAGGATGAGCTTATAGTAAAGGTAGGGGCTAAGGTCATAATAACCAGAAACGGCAACGGGTATGTCAATGGCTCGATGGGTATCATAACCAGCATAGATACTGTTGATGAGACGATATATGTTCATCTAGACAACGATACTGAGGTGGAGATAACCAAAGAGAAGTGGGAGAAGATGAAGTACAAGCAGGTAGATGATTCCCTTGAAGGCATTTCTTGCGGCTATATAATACAATATCCATTGAGGTTAGGATACGCCATAACTGTCCATAAATCCCAGGGAATGACTTTAGATAATATATTTGTAGACATCAGCAGAGCCTTCGAGATAGGACAGATATATACCGCTCTTTCAAGATGTAGGTCTATAGACGGTCTTTATCTAAAATCAGTTCCTAAGGAAGATATGGTACTGCTAAGCGATAAGATATCTGACTTTATGGATAAGGTAGATGAGAATGAGGGTGTTTTGAACCCAGAAAAGATATCTGATATCGGGAAGGATATGATCAAGAAACAACAAGATTTATTTGACTTCGAACAATACGGATTATAATGGCTAAGAAAGAACTTTTTTCAGACGTAGATGAGTTAGTATCATCTTTAAATAAAGAGCTTGGAGAAGGCTCGATAATGAACTTCGGTGACGATAAGCCTATAATATCCATACCAAGGGAAAGCACTGGTTCGCTGGTGGTGGATAAGGCCCTCGGCGGCGGATGGGCGGTAGGCCGGATTCATGAGCTGGTCGGGATGGAGTCTTGTGGCAAGACTATGATGTGTACGTTAAGTATGATCGAGTTCCAGAAAAAACATCCCGATAAGCTGGTAGCTATAATAGACGTGGAGAACGCTTTTGATATCGAATACGCTAAGAAGATGGGATTGGACGTTAACCGGTTCCTTATTTCCCAGCCAAGCTACGGGGAGTTGGCTATCGATATCACGGCCAAGCTGGTGGAGTCCGGCAAGGTAGGCTTTATTGTCGTGGATTCCGTGGCGAACTTGGTCCCGAAGAAGGAGATCGAGGGTGATATGGAAGATAGCAACATGGGATTACAAGCCCGGTTGATGTCAAAAGCCATGAGAGTTCTTACCGGGATCGTAAACAAAAGCGATTGTGTTCTGGTATTCATCAACCAGTATCGGGAGAAGATCGGTGTAATATATGGTGATCCGAAGGTAACAACCGGTGGTAACGCTCTTAAATTCTATGCCTCTATCCGTATGGAGATGTCAAGGAAAAAGGTCATTGTAGGAGAAGATGGCTCTTCTATCGGTCATGAGGTTCGGATAAAGGTATTGAAGAACAAGACAGCTATACCTTTCCAGATAGCAGAGACAGCATTGTATTATGGCGTAGGATTTGACAAGGAGCTTGAACTTTTGAAGTTATGTGAGGAAACCGGTATCTTTACCCGTAAAGGATCATGGTACTGGTACGGAGAGGTCCGAGTAGGCAATGGAGTGGATAATACGTTAAGTATTATGAGAGACAATCAAGAATTGTGTCAAGAATTAAGAACTAAACTAAATATTTGAGGTTATGGCTATCGGAGCAAAATTTGTAGACGTAATACCTTCTAGTGTTGAGAACGCTATAGAGGTAAAAAAAGAGGATGTAAAGACCTATCTATTCGTAGGTATTCCTATGAGCGAGTTTATCGGCAAGAAACATGAGTTTGAGGGATATATATTCATGTGCTTACAAGGTGTAACCGGTGGGGTTGAGCTTGGCGGTGATATAGCCGTAGCCGTATTGAGACCGGTTCGCCCCGCCGTAGGGGAGGCTTCTTACCATTTGGTGGATATCAAGAAGTGTAAGTATAATAGAACTGACGTAGTTTTATTATTTAGAGAGGGAGATTTTAAGGTTGTTAAACGTGATGATTGTAATCTTATCTGATCATAGGTACGTATATCTCTATAAAATCAACAGTAAACGCATTCAGGTACGGTATTGATCCTGTACCTGAATGGTTCGACAAGATATCCCAAAGAACCAAGGAACTTGATGTGATGGTTGATGGTAACAAGGTAAAGGCTTTGGATATAAGCCTAGAAAATGGCATTCTACGGGCTTTTTACGGTTATTATATAGGTATGTATCCGGATGACTCAATACAGGTGTTCAGACCGGAGGATTTTCATTCATTATATACGCTCAAGATATGAGAATATACACAGGACTGATAAAAGATCTAGGATGTAGATGCTTTTATTACGATAGCGGGATGAATATTCCTATTGGATCAGTATGCGCTGAGATACCTGATATTGTATCTATATTAATGTCAAGGAAAGGATTGCCTCATTTTTATGAGCATATAGCGATAAAACGTGAAGATAACATTGGCGATAAGCTATTCTTTGATTTTAATGGGTATACCGATCAAAGATCAATTGTATTCAAGGGACTTGCATTACCTGATGCCAATATTGATGAATGTATTAAGTTCGCTCATAATTCTATAGTAAATCCAGACATGAGCAGTGATTTTATAGAAAGCGAGAGGAATGTTATACTAACCGAGATTGATAATGATGAATCATGGATTAATGATAATAGACTTATAGAATTATCTGGAATAGATAAGCGTTGTTTTGTAAATATATTAGGTACTAAAAGATCTGTCGGTAAAATAAAGGAAGATGACCTTACATTATGTCGAGATGCGATATTAAATAAATCAGAGATAGTATTTCATTTATATGGATGCGATGATTTCGTGGATAAACATGTATTAGATATGACAGAATTGTCAAATACTATTGATATCAACTCATTTTATCGTAATAAGCTTAAGGAATTTGCTGTATCTGATCCTAAATATGGTATTTATAAATACAAGAAGAACCCAAGACAGTTATATGTGTCGTTTATATTGGATAATTGTGATTTCAAGAAATTATGTGTATTGTTTATCGTGTTATCTATGATGTGTGGCAATTATAATTTCTCTATGTTTCATTATCTTAGAAATAACGGATTATGCTATTCTGTAAACAAGAGATACATGAATTACTCGAATAGAATAATTGCTAGCTTAATAATTGATGTAAGTCCAGATAAATGTAACATCACAAAAGATTGTGCGATTGATTATGTCAATAATTTTCATCATATAGCGAATAATGACAATATAGAGCTTGTCTTAAGGATGGCTAAGTTATCTGATAAGTTAAATATGATGAATATTGATGATTACTACGAGAGCTACATATCTTTTGTAATGTCAAGATTTAATGGGATAATGGATTCATATGACGTATATAACAGTATATCTGTGGATGATGTGCGTGATATGGTTAAAGATATTACTGAGGATAAATTAATAATTCAATATTGTTCCTGATATGAATGCAGTTATAGGAATAGATCCGGGTATAGATACCGGAGGATTGTCTATGATCCCGGAGAACGGGGAGGTTAAGGTAATTATGACACCAAGGATATCGGCTAAGGGAGATATAGATCTTAGGGCTATATCAAGTTTCTTCCTCGATGCCGCTGACAAGATCCAAGAAGAGGGAGGCGGGACGCTGGCGATCGCCGTCGAGGACGTCCACAGCATCCACAACAGCTCGGCCTCCAGCAACTTCACCTTTGGCGGGAGACGCCGGGAACCGAACGCTCTATTCGCTATGATGGTGGAGATGATGGAGCGATACGGATCTCACCAGGATGTTAGGTTCATGTTCGAGGAGGTGCAACCAAAGACCTGGCAGAAGGAGCTTCATACGACAGCCGATCGGGTGTATACGGCGGCTAAGCTGGACACGAAGGCTACCTCCATCCGATGCGCCATGCGCCTTTTCCCTTTGGTCTCTTTCGTGAAACCATGGTCAGGAAAAGGAATACAACCTACTAAGATACAAGACGGAATGTGTGACGCTACGCTTATAGCCGAGTATATTAGACGTAAGTTTAAATTATTTTAATACTATTAAGTATTTATTATATTTGTATTAATATAATTATGATTACATTTGCAATGTCATGTAAAAGTTGTTTATTATAACCTCGGATAATATGTAAGATGTTGAAAAATATTTTACATATACCGGAAACGGTCAGGTTATTAGCCTAAGTGCTTAGAGCACTACGTTACCTTAGAATGTATAGTTACCCTAGGGTGTTTATCCAAGCCCAAGGCTCTAAGGCAAGTGGTTAAACAGGAGTAGCGTATTCGGCAAAACAGTGCTGCTTGTATGAAACCTTTGGTAACATTGGCGATGGGTACTAACAGGATTTTTATCCTGATTTATCCCATAATCGGGATTCATACTCCGGAATCATTTCCGGTTTCGGAGTATGATTTTTATAAAGCTTGTACATGAATTATGGATGATAAACAAATAAAATATGTTATATGGTATTGAAGTGCTTGTCGAAATCATTAAATGAGAAGTTGGGTAAACTGGAGACGGTGGTTAAGAACTCCGGTTCCAACTCCCTTTATAAGGATCTTAAGATAGATGTTGTCAATAATCTGGCTTATATCACTTCCGTAAATGCCAAGGTATGTGTTATAGAACGATTGAAGGTCGAGGCTGACTCTAACTTCTCTTTCTTGGTAGAGGCAAGCTCTTTTATTAAGTTCATGAAAAAACAGAAGAATCGTGAGATTACGATACTGCTTTCGGATAGAAAAGATCAGATCACGATCCACTACGCTTCTGGTGAGTATAGTTGTCCGGCTTTTGATATCAATACATTCCCGCAGGTACATAAGATACTTGATGGAGGAATTAAGGTTAAGATGAGCGATTATGTTTCGGTTCTTAACAAAGCCAGCGATTATACGGAGGTAGATGATTTTTATCCATGCATCGAGAATGTGGTCATTGATATTGATGATATTAATATTAATATAGTAAGTACGGATAGAAATACTATTTACAGGTATTTTGTCCCTAATCAGGATAAGGTAGAGAAGATGTTTATCCCGGTGTCGAACGAATCTGCGATATTGCTTGATAATCATATCAATAAGTCATCGGATATGTTGTCTATAAAAGTGGACGATACTAAGACTTATTTCTCTACGCCTGATATGGATATGTATGAGACCCATTTTGAGGGTAATTATCCAAATTGGAGGTTCGTGGACGAGCATTTTGTCAAAACAAGTACCTATGTCTTTGATAAGGATCTACTCGTCCAAGCCCTCCAAAACAATCTTAAGGTAAATGAGTTCGATCATTGCAAGTTGATATTTACCGATAAAGGATGCGGTATTATGTCAGAGAGCCCGTCTTCAGGTAAATCATGTAAGGAAAGACTTACCCCTTTGTCTCATTATGGTGAAGATATTGTATGCAACGTGTTATGTGGAAGATATCTGGGTATCATAAAAAGCATATCGTGGAATAGGATAGTTATCGAGCATGATCATAAATCTCATTTCAATAAGATTTATGGGGAGGATAATAAGAACGAGTATTTCTTGTCATCATCAGTTATTGTTTAATATTTAAAAATACATAAAATGGGAGTTAGAGAAAATTCATCAGGTGGTAATAACCATTACTTTAAAGTAAGTGGTAGCGGATTATTATATCAGTCATCAAGAGAACCAAAGGAAGGTTTCGAGGAGCATATAAACGAGAAGACCGGAGCCGTTTCTTATTGGAGGGTATTCTGGAACGGTATCGAAGGTTATTTGTCTGATATCAATGTGCGAGAAGTGGAGTTCAATGGAATAAATGCCAAATACTTATCCATAAAGATAAGTGATGAGGATGGTAATTACTTTATAAACGTTCCTTTGATGACTCAAAAAGGAGGTATCAATAATTACGTTAAGTCACTGGTAAGGTACTTGCCTAATATCGACCTGAAACGTAAGGTGGTGATCAATCCTGCTCATGCTAAGAAAGGGAATCAATATGCTCCCGGTAATTTTTTCATTTCATACGCTAGGGAAACTCCAGATGGGAAGGACGAGCTTATCCAGCAATATTATAAGAATGGGCAGAATGGATGGCCTGACAGGGTTGAGAGTACTGATATAATGGGGAATAAGAAGTTTGATTATACGACCCAAGACGCTTTCGCTTATCAGGTACTTAATAAATATATCCAAAGTATTAAAGCGGATGGCGTGAGACCGGTTCAGTCTCCAAGCCAAAACAACGCTGGTGAGGCTATAACGCAAACGCCCCCACCGTCATACGCTACGCAGGCTCCATCGCAAACGCCTCCTCCATCATACCAGCAGGCTCCGCAGCAAGCCCAAGCGCCTTCTTTTGGAGGTCAGCAACAACCTCCTCAATATCCTCCTTTTGGAGACGATAGTGACCTACCTTTTTGATTAACTAATTGAAAATGAATAATTTAATGGAAAGTAATTTTAATATATCTACTAAAGTGAACCGTGTCTCGATGCCTACCCAAAATAAGGTAGATACGGTTATGAAGAACTTAGGGCATCGACCTTGTGTAGCGTATTCCGAGGAAAAGAATATGTATTATAAGGATGGAGAATGGGTAGCGTCAGATCTTGACGCTACTATCTTACCTCTTAGGGAGATGTTCGAAAAGACATCTGATTTGAAGTTAGGATTGAAGATCGTTTATTTAATAATAAAATTATAGTATAGCTACGATTGAAGATATCAAAAAACTTCTGGAGAGTAAGTCATTTACATCAGCCAGAGATCTTGAAGAATTTGAGGAAAAACCGGATGATAAGCTTGATCAGGTTCACATGAATTGCGATCCAATGGTAGGGATAGTTGAGAAAGATGGTAAAATTTTTCTCAACTCTTTAAAATTCTCTAAGGCATGGAACTCATTGGGAAAGGATATTCCTATCAAGCAGGGTAATGCCTTCCCGTTGGGTCAAGGTGATGTTCTTGATATAGATACAGGTGTATCGGCCTCGTTCCCGGATGATACTGTCGGGATGGTTATGATGCTGCCATCGTTCACCAACGATACAGGCCTCACTTTGGTAGGATCACCGTTCGTTTTCTCTAATAACGAGAATATTACGATCAGAGTCACTAATGTCCGTAAGGATATAGCTATAGTCGAGAAAGATAAGCATATAGCTGAGTTAATTATAGTCGGCAAGATAAAGGCCGATATTCGTAGAACTTATAACAGTAATAAAGATGTTCGGATTGAAGATAGTAAAGAGTAGTTATATAAATACTCTAAAACAGGATCTTGATGAAGCTATTAGCTATTCAAGCAGATTAAAAAGGAATTATGAGGATGCCCGTAAGAATATAACGGAATTGGAAGAGAAAATAAAGTATCTTGATACGCTTGTCGATTCTCTTGATATGGATATAGATTCCAAGGATTCTCATATAGTTAAGATGGGGAATGAGCTTAGTAAATCAAGAGAGCTATATAATGAGTCGGTAAAAGAGAAAGAAACTCTTAAACGGGCTTATATGGATATCGAGAAGAAACATAAACTATCATCTAAATTACTCGATGAGGCTAGAAGAAGGTACAAGGAAATAGAGGAGCAAAATAAGGCTATGTCAGATCGTATCCAGTATCTGGAAAATCATATTGATCCTGAGGCTTTAGATGGTGATGTGTCTGATGAGGTTATTGTTGAGGAGGATAAGATGGACCCTAATTCAGGTCATATCGATATACCTGAAAATAATATCTCTGAGGTTACTGGTACCGATGCCGGCAATGACGTAAATGTCGAGAATAAAACTGAGGAGAAGAAGAAATCTAAGAAACGTAAAAAGACTAAGAAAAATGAATAAGATCTTGTTTTTCTTGTTAACATTATTTACCTTAGCGGCTGTCGGATGTAGTACATCTAGAACCTATTATACGGAGTACGATACTACTGATATATCTTATGTGGTGGATTCCATAGTATCTTCCGGAACCGTGATGGGCCAATGGAAGGAGTGGAGGTTTACGCTGGATGACGGCCGGGTCGATAACTTTGGTTTCACCGCCCTGTACGACGCCAAGGGAAAAGCTAGAGGGTCAATACAGGTTAGGCAAAGATCCGATACGTTTAATATCAAGATAATAGACTATCATAAAAAAGATAAAAAATGAGTTACGGACTAGGTTACATACCATCACCAGCGGATGATAGGGACGCTATCATGAATATGCAACATGAGGCTGTTCCTGATGAGTATAAGATCAATAATGTCGATAGCGTGGTAGATCAAGGTTCTTCCCCTATTTGCGCAGCCGTAAGCCTGGCTGAGATCCTTAACTGGAGAAAAGCTATAAAGGATATCAAAAGACCAGCTAAAATATCTCCTTACGATATATATGATCTGAGAGAGGATAAGGACCAGGACGGGATGGTTCTTCGTGATGCTATCAAGTCTATCAAGAACGTAGGCGTAGATGGGGAGAAAATAAACAGTTACGCTAGGATCATAGATCCGGTATCAGCTAAGGTGGCGTTGATGCTGAATGGTCCTCTGGTTATAGGTCTGTATTGCTATAATTATGGTAATCGATTCTGGCAAGGCCAAGGACAGAACTTGGGAGGTCATGCCGTTATCCTCACCGGATGGGACAAGGCCGGCTTCGTCCTACAGAACAGTTGGGGGGCGGGATGGGGTAGGTCAGGTATAGAGACATTCCCGTTCGAGGATTGGTGCTATATGCTAGAATGCTGGACAATAATTTCATAATACTATATAATTTTCGAGAAATTCCGTCCCACATCCTCTTGTGAAAGCCGATGTGGTGAATTTAGGACCCGTAGCTCAATTGGTAAGAGCAATTGGCTCATAACCAGTAGGTTGTCGGTTCAAGTCCGGCCGGGTCCACAGTTGGATTAATAGAATTTGTCATTATGTTTAGAGTTTAGATTTATGTAGTGTCCTTGTCCGGGAGGATCAGGACGCTTAAAGGGGAGTTAATTTAACGGATAGAATTTACGATTCCTAATCGTAGCGTGGATAAGGGTTCGATTCCCCCACTCCCCACATGGTGTTTTCTTAAACATATTCCCGCAGGTCGGTAATTAACGATAACCGGTAGACAGCCTACGGGAATTAATAAAATCTTACGTGCTTAAGATCGCTTTTAGTTCTTTTTTTCGTGTGTAATCTATAGGAGGGTAGCACGACCCTCCTTTTTATAAATACTATTTGCTATGGACATTAATCAGATAAAAACGTATCTACCATCAGGATGGGATGTGGTTGATCTAATAGATCACGGCATAATCGATCTTGATATCATGAATGAAAAGATGATGGGTGAGTATGTGGCTGTGTTGATGATAAAGTCTTATGATAAGATTACTGAATCGCATAACTTAACCACTTTCTCATTCCATGATAAGGATATAAGCGGATTACGGAGATTGGTATCGAACGCTATAATGGCGGTTGGGTTAAGGAATAATCCTCTGACAGGAGATGGGAACACGGCAATCAAATAAAGGTATTGAATACACTGAAAGAGGGATATTGGATATCCTTAACAGACAGTTCTTGGTATCGCCTAAATGGGTGATAAATAACCTGTATGTATATAACTGGGAGTCCGATTATCTGGCTATAACCAGATCTATGTACGCTTATGAGGTTGAGGTAAAGATCTCGTTGGCTGACTATAACAAGGATTTCGAGAAACAGGAAAAGCACCAAGTAATGCAAGGCTGGTTCGAGGCTCGAAGGCAAGCCCTGTACGATGCCGGAGGCTGGACTAGGTACGGTAGACCCAACTACTTCTACTACTGCGTGCCGGATGGGTCGGTTGATCCTAAGGACATACCTCCGTACGCCGGGCTTGCTTATGTTTGTGGCAGGAATTTGAGAAAGGTCAAGGACGCCCCTATCCTGCACCGTGATAAATTTGATCCGGAAGCCTATAAGATGGCTGACAAATTCTACTATAATTGGTGGAATGAGAGACGTAAGGCTAGACAGATAGAGGGGAAGGATATGAAAGACGAGTTCAGGAAAAGCATGAAAAAGGTGAGGGAGAAGATAACCGTCGATGCCAAGATAAAGGCGATGGAGGCGTTCTGGAGCGTCTGCGATTATGCCTACTGGCCGTACGGGGGAAGAGGGGTGCCCGGAATGAGACCCAACTGTTCCGCTTGTGGTGAGGAATGTAAATTACAATGCCCGAAAGGGAAAGAATTTAAAAACAAGATAAAATGAGCAAAATTAAAGATTTATTGGCAAGAGCCATTTCATTAGCCTCAGAGCAACCTATGAGCTATAAAGAGGCAGTTGAGTTACTTGATGGTATAGATACGTGTAAGGTCAAGATATGGCTGGAAGAAGGAGCTAAGCTGCCTGAATACGCTCATAAACAGGATGTTTGTATGGATTTGTTCGTTAAGGATATAGAACTTGACGGAGACAGGATCATATATCATACTGGCGTACATGTAGCATTGCCAGAGGATTATGAGATGGAAATCCGTCCACGTAGTGGTTTTACTAATAGCGAGCTAATTATGCAAAACGCCCCTGCTACCATTGATGAAGGATATAGTGGGGAGATTATGATAGTTCACAGAAAAATGGATAGGCATAGTCCTTATTATTGTAATGTCGGTGGTAAGGTAGCTCAACTTCTTATTCGTAGACGGGAACGTATCGTATGGGAAGAGGTAGAGTCATTAGAGGATCTTGGAAAATCTGATAGAGGTGACAATGGATTTGGTAGTACAGATAAGATAAATAACGAATGATATGGGAAATAAAAATACATCATCCACTACTAATGAAGGCTTGAAAGAAATTGACAAACAAACAAATCCTGTTATGTATGGATGGAGATGCCCTGTATGCGGGAGGGTGTATTCAACTTTTACATCTATGTGCGTTTATTGCGGAAAAAATAATAACGTTAATCGTATTATATGTAAATCGATATGAGCGGGAGAATTAAGATAAAGCCTAAGAATAAGGATAAGAAACCTAAGATCGATGTATTTAAGGTGATAGAAGACAGGTTTAAGAACATGAACGAGCTTCGGGATATGATCGACATGGATCCAAAGAAAGGGCTGGTCAGGATCAGGAACGGGGACGGCTTTAGGGAGGTGGAGCGGGGCGGATGCCTGCATCGGAACTACCTTAACCTATTGCAGGAGGAGCTGGGAGCTAAACTATCAATAGATCTTATAGAAAGGTATATCAAAAGATAATAATATATTAAATCGTAAAATTATGAATAGATATGTAAAGAAACCAATTGCGATAGAAGCCGTAAAATGGAAAGGCTTTAATAATGATGAGATCAAGGATTTCGCTGGTGATAGTGTTAAAATAGAAGTTATTAGGGAAGGTGACGCTGATAATGGGATACCTCCTTCTGTTGATTGTAGTATAGAAACCCTTGAAGGTGTTATGAAAGCCAATGTAGGTGATTACATCATCAAGGGAGTAAACGGGGAGTTTTATCCTTGCAAGCAGGACATTTTTGAGAAAACATACGATAAAGCCGATGATTCATCCGTAATGTGCTTCGGTGATGCTATCAAAGTGTTAAAACAAGGTGGGACTGTTCGTAGAAGTGGTTGGAACGGTAAAGGTTTGATGGTATTCAAACAAGTGCCAGCTCATATCGATAGCGACATCATCCCTAAGATGCAATCTCTTCCTCAATCGGCAAAAGACCTTATTCTGAAAAGCAAAGGATTCATTGACTATACCAGTCAATGCCTTATCTACAACGAGAATACCGGACGTGCCGATTCATGGGTTCCATCCATCAGTGATGTATTTGCCGAAGACTGGGAGATAGTTCGATGATAATTATACCAAACCTGCCCTAGGAATTACTTAGGGCAGGTTCGTTTTATATACCGAAGTATCTACCACGATCTGGCTATCCATATCACCAATCAACTCAATGATCTCATCCCTTATATCGTAAGAAAGCAAGATCGGGATTATGGTTAACATAAAAGATAGTAGTATCCCGAATCCTATTATGACAAGGATATCATTATACCCTATATATAATATCGGCATGACAAACATCAACCCTGACGTGAATATCATTACAAACAACGTGGATATCTCATTTATCATATCCCTCTCCATTACGTCCTTGATCATATCTCCTCCACTTTAGTATGGTTTATTATCCTGCTGATATGACGGATACTTAATCCCGTCCTGTCCTTTATCCTACCATATACGTAGTTCCTAGATACGACAGTGGCTAAATCACCTAGCTCATTAAGTATCTCATCATACATCTTATGTATCTCGTTGTTGCGGATAACCGTACTATCCCTTACATTTATCTTCTCGATATCGTCATCGCAGAAGAAGATCTTTATTTTATGTAGTATGTCTCTAAACATGATTGTAGTTTTGTTCCAAAGATATGATTTTTTGATATCCGGTCAAAGACAATACATGGAGAAGCCAAAAAGAACGGGAGGGGCGGTGGTAGGACGGGGAGGCCCGGAAGGACGAGGTCTCCCTCCTTCCCTTGGGATTACACTATCCTTACCGTTACTCGATAGTTACCATGAGAACTTTTCCCATAGGCATAAGATTCACATCCCGAACAAAGATCAGTTACTATACAATTATCGTTTAATACATAATCACCATCCCAACTTACATGACTTTCATCTAAAACCTGAGTATGTAATTCAGATCTGTAAGTGAAATTAATGATCTTCCCAGGATCTTCTATCACCGTTACAGGAACAAAATTAGTTATCCTATTCCCGTATATCACCTTATTAGCCAACTCGCAATGCATACCCGAATTATATTGATACGTAAGGGTTCCCTCTATAATACCTCCACTTATGCCCAAAATAATATTGTACTCATTTTTCGGATTTAGATATGATTTCTGGCCACTTATGCTTATAGTTTTTATCTTCTTATCGCGATATATATCAAGATAAGATCCGTTAAAACCAGATTGATATGGCTTCCCATCAATATATATATCTACAAAGCCAAGACACATATTCTTGTTTATATTAACACGGTAGTGGATCTTACCGGGAGAAGAAGTCCTGCGCCTAAACATACCCCCTCCTTATCTGAGGGGTCTTAAATACCCCCCCCTATATATTCAACTTCTTTACTCATAATATGTTATGTTTTAATTATATCGCAAATATAATAAAATTAATGAGAAGGTCGTGAGGGGACGATGAATGGATTTGATGGGGATATAAGGGATATGTTGGGATGCGCATCACATGTAGAGGTATGCGGGATTGCGGGGATATGAGGGATATGCGGGATATGAGGGATATGAGGGATATGAGGGATATGAGGGATATGAGGGATATGAGGGATATGAG